>Ga0208222_1000013_pt1 | contig 53210 bp, 84 predicted proteins | sample LakMenEpi13Sep09_FD_150694 | JGI IMG/M metagenome (GOLD analysis project Ga0208222, IMG submission 150694) | Freshwater microbial communities from Lake Mendota, WI - 13SEP2009 deep hole epilimnion (SPAdes) | ecosystem: Environmental > Aquatic > Freshwater > Lentic | place: Lake Mendota, Madison...
ACCTGCAGGCCCCGCCGTACCCCATAGGGGCCCGCCGTACCCCATAGGGGCCCGCCGTACCCATAGGGGCCCGCCGTACCCATAGGGGCCCGCCGTACCCCATAGGGCCCCGCCCTACCTGCAGGCCCCGCCGTACCCCATAGGGGCCCGCCCTACCCATAGGGGCCCGCCCTACCTGCAGGCCCCGCCCTACCCATAGGGCCCCGCCCTACCCATAGGGCCCCGCCCTACCCATAGGGGCCCGCCCTACCCCATAGGCCCCCGCCGTACCCTATCGGGGCCCGCCGTACCCTATCGGGGCCCGCTAAGCCTCTAAGTAGCAGTAATCATTACGGATCCGCGGAAGGTCTCGCTTTTTGACTCGAGGACGGCCCTCCACTCCCCGCCGAAAAAAACAAAAAAGGGGTTTTTGTTGACGCTCCCAACGCCTTCCCGCCATCGTTGCATCCGGCAAACCGAAGGCCTCTCACGGCCCCATAGGCCCTCACGGCCCCTCACGCCCCTCACGCTTCTCACGCCCTCACGGCCTCACGCCCCTCACGGCCCCCCTGAGCAAGTGCACCCACTGGAGCCCTCTGGGTGCTGGTGCTACATCCGCTTCCATGATCATCCAGACACCACAGGGCCCCATCGAATCACGTGAGATCCCAGCGCCCTGGTGGGTCTATGACGCCATCGAAGACCTTACGCCAGAGCGCATCTTCTGGATTACAGGCGGCCTGGGCTCAGGAAAGACCACGGGGGCGGCCCACTGGTTTATCGACAGGTGGCTCCTCAATCGCCACTCGAGGTTTTCCTGGGGCGTAGCCCCCACGTACACAAAGGTCGAGCAGATTATAATTCCCGCAGTCGTGCAGGTTCTTCATGACGTCTATGGCCTTCGGGAGAGAGTCCACTATTCCTTGACGAGGACGCCTTTCTGGAAGCTAATACTCAAAGGCTATCAGCATGAGATGCACTTTTTGTCGGGCGATCGGCCAGAACTATTCGTCGGCTCGAACATTGCGTCATGGTGGATTACAGAGCCAGGACTCCAGCGGCGAGAGGTGTTCGAGAAGTGCCAGACACGTCTTCGATGCCCACGGGCGGTGGTCCGGCAGGGCATAGGAGAGGGCACTCCCGAAGGGCTCAACTGGTACGCAGACCTTGCGGATATCCCCGGCCCAGGGGGCTCTTATGACAGAGGTGATGCAGAGCGCAACTTCCGCCGCTTTATCGTGGAGACCACGATGAATAAGCATCTCATGCCGTCCGCAGAGGTGTACGCCAAAACGAAGATAAGGGACGTTTACGCCTATGACCCGGCAAAAGCTTTGAGCTATGAGAAGGGCTTGTTCACGAAATTTACCAAGGGCTCGGCGTACTGGGAGTTTGTCGAATCCAGGAACGTCACAGCGTCCTTTGAAGCTACGCCAGACCTGCCAATCCTTCTGTCCTTTGACTTCAACGTGGCACCGTTGGCGTGGGTGGCCATGCAGGAGTTTCGTCGGATGGACCGTGGCCCATATGCTCCACGCACTCATCAGATTGTGGCCCTCGGGGAGAGTAGCGGAGAATCCCGTGGACTCATGGACGCCATCGCGGAGTTTGCCGCACTCTTCCCGCCGAGCGAGTATGGCTCGACGCCCATCAGAGTCTTCGGAGATGCTTCAGGGTTTGCCCGAAATATTCACACGGCGGGGTCGGATTATACTTCCATTCAGCACTACCTCGCCTCTTTAGGTTTTTACAACGTCTCTATCGTTGCCGAGAGAAAGAACCCGCAGATTAAACATCGACTGGAACGCACGGCGGCGCTTATGGCTTACGAAAAGTTCCTCGTGAGTGTAAACTGCAGAAGACTCATCCAGAGTTTCGTGAAGAGTTCATTGAAAGAAGGGACATTCGAAATCGAAAAGCCAAGAGATGAGGACTGGACGCACTATGCTGATGCATGCACGTACTGCCTCTTTCAGTTGTCCAAAGGTATTAAGATTGATGGCCTCTATGACTACACAAGGCCGTTAGGAGCAAGTTTGTAATGGGCATTAAATTTTACGACCATCCAGAATACGAAGAGAACGAAGAGGCATTAGAAACCTATCGAGTCCTCTACAACGGAGAGCGTGAAAAGCTTGTAGGACAGAAATATCTCTGGCCGCACGAGCTTGAGTTCTCGAATCAAGCTGCGTCGACCGACCCATCCTCTGGTGTTTCGGAAACCGTAGGCCAGAAAATCCGCCGCATTCGAGCCATGCGCTCTCGGTACTTCAATCTCTTCGAGCCAGTAATCTCTACGTGGATTTCTATGGCCTTGTCGAAACCGATTCGCCTCGATGAAGAGACGGCCAATATGCTTGGCGAGGATGTTCACAACATCGATGGAAAGGGTACCTCTTTACAGAACTTCGTCATGAACGACATCGCCGTATCGTTCTTCAGAGATGGAAAGGCCTGCATCCTCGTAGATGCACCGGAGAATACCGCAAGGACTCGTGTCGAAGAAGCGCTCAGTGGCTTTCGCCCTTACATGGAAATGATAGACCCACTGGAGCTCAAAGATTGGCAGATAGGAGAGGATCGGAAATTTGACGGCATCCGTTATGAGTATGAAGTGATTGCGCCTCGTGCCTCATTCATGGAAGAGCCCGAAGAGGTTGAGTACTGCAAAATCATGGAGCGCAAGGACGGTGGCGTGTTTGTCTCCATCTACCGAGAAAACGAAGAGACTGAAGAGTGGGAGGCGGTAAGCGTCGACATTCCTCTCGATGGCTTTACAGAGATTCCCGTGGCCATCACGGTTAACAACGTCTCGTGGGTTAAGGATGTCTCTGAGCTTCAGCTGGTCGTCTATAACCTGATGAGCGCTTACTACAATCAGCTGAATACCCAAGCGTTCCAAAGAGTCTTTGTCTCTGGCGACCTTCAGGACAAGCATCTTATAAGCATTTCGGAGTATGCGGTCTCTGTGCTTCCGCAAGAAGCCAAGCCGTATGTCATCGAGCCAGCATCGACGGAAGCGCTGCTCAATGCGATTAACACTTCTGTCGATCAGCTTTATCGAGTGGCGTTCAACCGCACACGTGGCGTGTCGAGCACCTCCAACGAAGCTCCTGGAGCAGCAACTCTTCGAGAGATGTCGACTGAGCTCATCGCATTGTTGATCCATGCCGTAGGAGAGCTCGAGGGCGCTATCAATGATGCGTTGGCAAACTACGCAAGGTTCAAGGGCATCAGCGACTTTAAAGGCCGTGTAACGCTCTCTCGTGACATTACTGCCGATGACGTTAATCAGCAGATTCAGCTCTTCCTGGCGTATCGTGATGAGATTCGCAACGTGGACTCATGGAGAAAGGCGCATCTTAAGAAGGTTGCGGCCACCATGGGCTATAACGAAGATGAGCTCTCGCAGATTGTCATGGACATCGATGAGATTGCGCCGCTTCCTAGTTTCAACCAGACGGCACTTCCTCGAGGGCTGACAGCCGCTGGGACACCGGGGGAAACTGTTAACGTACCGCTCCCAGAGCCAAGGGTAAGAGACAGTGACGGAAGATGAGTTGGAAGAGCTCCTCTTGCTGGTCGAGAGGGGTAACAAACGCATAGACCGAGAGGTGACTGGGTATATCAGTACCCTTCGCCTTCTTATGCAGCGAAAGATTCTTGAAGAACTCTCGGGCCTTCCTGCCGACCGAAACATCCGTCAGTCACGAGTCATCCGCCTTCTGGGAGGCTTAGAATCCATCGTGCTTACCGATGATGTGCAGGAGCATATCGAGTCTTTGCAGGACATCTTCGACCTGCAGTATCGGCTTATGGAGCAGTGGTACGAGATAGCCAATGGGGAAGAGATGGCTGACCGAAGGCTGCCAAACATGGGGGTTTTTGTTAACTCTCGAGAGCAGAACGTCTCTATTATGGCGAGGGCCTATGCGAATGAGGTGCGCCAAGGGCTTGCCGACTCTGTAATTACTGGAGAACGGATATCCGACTTTGACCTCGCTGACGTTCCGGCGACTCGGATATTCAACACACTCAGCACAGACTTAAAGACAGCTACTGCAACCTATAGCCGTATGGTTGCAATGAATCAGGGCAAGAAGTTTGTCCTTTACGCTGGGCCACGAGACCAAAGGAACCGCCCATTTTGCGCCGAGAGGGTGAATCGAATCTTCCCTATCGAAGTGGTGTATACTTGGGATAACGGGCAGGGCATCCCCGCCAATCTTTACTGCGGTGGTTATGGATGTCGGCATGCTCTTATTCCAGTGGGCGTAGGGCAATGACCATAGAGATAAAAAACCTTGAGGCAATCAATAGGGCAGTCGAAGAGCGGCTTAATAAGATGGGGCCTACGCTTCAAACTGCTGTCGAGAGAGAGGCCGAAGGGATTAAGACCAGAACCAAGTCCGGCATTGATGTCGATGGGAAGCAGTTTACTCCGTATTCAGATAATCCTAAAGCTCGTGGGGCTAACTGGAAGGATGTTCGTAGAAATACAGGCTTTCAAACAGCCTACGTTGACCTAAGCTACAGTGGCGATATGTTCGAGGCGATGAAGGTCGCCTTTAGAAAGGAAGGGTTCAAGTTTCTCGCTACCATCTTTTTTAACGACCAGAAGCAATCGAAAAAGGCCCTTGGGCATCAGAGCGGACAACTTGGCAAAGTTAAGTTTATCGCTCGAAAGTTCTTTGGCCTATCAAAAACTCAGCGAGAAACGATAGCATCTAAACTACGGAATGCGAAATGAGCGACGATAACAACAATTCTAATCAGCCTCCACAGGAACCTGTTAGCGACGATCTCCAGAAGATGCAGGATAAGCTCCAACGTCTTCAAGGGCTCCTTACGTCTAAGGAGAAAGAGTATAATCGGGTAGTATCAGTCTACAAGGATATCGACCCCGATGAGTACAAGAACCTCAAGCAAAAGTTGGAAGAGAAGGAGCGGGAAGCTGCAGAGAAAGACCCGCAGAAGATGGAAGAGCTCTTTCAGCGAAAGCTCGATAAGTACCGTAATGAAGTAGAGACAGAGAAGCAATCCCTCAAGGAGCAACTCGACGCTCTTGCTAGGGTTAATAAAAACTTGGCGGTGACTGATAAAGTCATGTCGGATATTTCAGGGATGTTTAACCAGGACGCCCTAAAGTGGATAAAAAGAGAAGTGGAAGAGTCCTGCGATTTAGACGAAGATGGTTCTATCGTTGTTAAAGACGATAGCGGAGATATTCTCTACAAGGGGACTCGCCCAATGACTTCAAAAGAGTATGGGGAGCTACTTGTTGAGAAGTATCCAAGTCTCGCTAAGGCATCTGGTATTAGTGGTGTGAAGGACGCTACTCCAGGGCAACGCTCGTCGCCTCGTGGGGGCAATAAAGTCCCTGAGTCATGGGCCGAATTGCAAGCTATGCCAAATGCTAGAGAGGTCTTGGAGCGCCTGAAGAAGGAGAATCCCGCTGCGGTTCAAAAGATTTTGCGAACCATATCTGCATAATTAGGAAGGAATTTACCTATGGCAACACAGTTTAAAGATCTTGATGGCGTTAGATTTGTTAACGGTGTCGCTACAGCTGTCAACAATGCGGATGTTACTACTCCAACTTCAGCTGAGTTGGTTGCGGCCCTCGGGTCGGCAGCTAGCCAGGTTGGAAAGGTTTTCATCCAGGATGATGCTGGGGCTAACACCACAGTGAAACTCGTAGTTAGCAATGGGGCTAGCTATTTCTTCGTTGCTTTGACGAAGGCTGTTTAAGAATTTTAAGGTAAATGACGCCAAGTTTTATAGGTAACAATAGAATGAATTACATGCTTACCAACACAAAATATCTCTGCAAGTTCTTTGCGGGTTTTTTGTTTGGTCTTGTAAAGCTTTCGTATCTGCAAAACAAAAGAGTCATTGAGTATAGCCATACCGTGACGGCTACCTCTGGGTGTGTTTGGAAGATGTCGTTCCTTCGCAATCTTATCAGAGCAGTTGTCCTGGTGTGTGCCAAGAAACAAATGCTGCGGGTTTACGCAAAGGCGATTATCGCACTTGTGGCAAACAAGGAACCCTTCGGGGATTTCTCCAGCATAAAAAGAATAAGAAAGTCGATGAGCATAAAGTTGTTTTCTGTTCTGGGTGCCACTGGTTCTAATGGTTCCATAGCCATAGGAATTGATGCGGCCAGTCCAGTTCCAGCAGCTTGACTGATTGCCTTTCTTAAAATGTCTTTCGAATCTTTCTTGTAATGATTTGACTGGCATAAAGTAATTTTAACTAAATGGGCGTTATATAACATTACGCTCTGAGACATGTAAAGGAGATTTATATGGGTGCCGTGAGTAATATCACCGAATTTGGAAATAGCGTTAACGTCACTGACGTTCTCGCAGCTGGAATTTCCCCAGCGCTTGTAAAAGCTAACTGCATGATGGCAGTTATGCACACTGAGGGACTTCCCGCAGGAACAATGACAGCAAAGCTCACACGACGTGGATCTTTGACTGCTGCTACTCTTGCTGAGGCTACTGCTCTCGCACCAAACGCAGATGGCGAGCTTACTGATTCTTCAGTATCGGCCACCATTGCTAAGTGCGCTGTAGTTTCTGGCGTATCTGTTGAGCAAGGCGCATTCGGAAGCATCACTGCTGACCGTATTGCTGCTGAGCACGGTGCTTCTATTGCTCGTTTTGTTGATAACGATGCTCTCTCGTTGTTCTCTGGTCTTTCGACCTCTGTAACTTCGGCAAGCATCCTTACCATCGACGATGTAATGCTTGGGCAGTTCAACATCTTCAACTCTGAGTGTCCTAACAAGGAAGTTCCGCTTAAGGCAGTTCTTTCTCACCGTGGTCACTACAACATCAAGAAGGAAATCGTACAGTCCGGTGCTTCAGTATGGAGCAACGAGAGCTACCTCGACGTACTTGGCGGAACCCCACAAGCTAACTGCTATGTTGGTTCTCTCCTTGGCTCGATTGATTTCCACGCTACTTCTGGACACGCTACCTCTGGCGGCGACACTGTTCAGGCTATCTTCCACCCAATGTGGGCATTCGCTGGCTTCTTCGCTCCAGCGCCTGTTACATGGGTTAAGGAGAAGGGAGGTGAGGGGTTCTACACTGAGTATGCTACGTACTACTTCTACGACGTACTTGAGTGGAACGACCTTTGCGGCGTTAAGCTCTTGAGCGATACCTAATATAAGGTAGGTTGAGGGGGGGCAGCCCGGAGAGCAGTTGGCTCCGGGTTGCCCCCCTTTTTTATTACAATCGAGAGAAGCTATGAAGCAGGAAGTCTATAAGACTATCGTTCAGCCAAAAGAAGAGACGCTTAAATACCTCACCGGATGGAAACGCCCAGGCTATGCTTTCATCCTTTTCGAAACAAAAGAGTGGCATGTGTTCCACGATGGCGAGAAGCGTCTGGGCACTGGCCTGATGACCCTCAACGCTGAGAGTCGGCCTGAAATCTACCACCACGTAGACCTCTATCTACAAAAGGGATTCCGAATCCTCGACTACGGTAACTTCCCGAAGTTTAACGACAAAAACCCACAGAGAGCCGCTAAAGCTCTTCACTACTCGCAAGGCGCAGGTCTTAACCCATGGGACAATCTTGAGAAGTTCGTAAAGCAAAAGATGTCGAGTGAGATTAACTGGGATGAGCGAGCTTCCAACTACGAGAATGAGATCAGCGTTCTCAAGAAGAAGTTGGACGAGGAAAGAGCTAAACTAGCTGTAAAGCAGTCAGTTCTTAAAAAGGAGCTATAGTCTTATGGCCGTATTTATCAAGAAAGAAAACCTCGGCTCACGCCCACCTCCTCGAAAAAGCATCATGAGGACCGTGGAGTCTATGCAGACTTTCCAAGCGCTTCAGCAGCACTATGCTCAGCAGAAAGAGCAGAAAAGGCAAGAGCTCAAGGATAAGTGGGAATCAAACGCTGAAGTTCAGCGTTGGCGCAATCAAATGACTCCAGAGGAGCGAACACGTGATGCCATCGAGCGCATGGTTCCTACCACTAAAGAGGTCTTAAAGATGCGTAATGGAGGCAATGAGGTCTCCTATGAAGAAGGTCGAGCTAAGGCCGTAGAGATTGCCGAAAAGTCAGATAAGCAAAAGAAGGAAGACTAGAGTGGACGCAGACACCTACTGCATTAAGGTGTGCGGCGGAAAATGTTGCACATTGTATCCTATGGGCGAAGAGCCTGTTAGGTGTCCAAGACAGGCGGCAGATGGATCGTGTAGTATTTATGCAGTTAGATATAGCGCTCCGTTATTGCAAGAAACGCTAGTACAGGTCGGGACGTGGAGAAATCGCAGAGGAATTGAAAGACCATTCGTTTGCGGTCACATAGAAAATATCATAGCAGAGGGCAATCTTCCCAAGCATATAGAAGATGTATGTTGCTATGCCTATCCAGAACTATTAGAGGAAACAGAATCATGCGATATAAAGTAGACTTACAAAAAGAGAAGATGTCTGAGCGACAAGTGCGTGATAGCATTGAGAAAGCAGCGCAAACAGCTCGTAACATCTCCCAGCAGCGTGGAGAAGGCGATAGGAGCCATGATTCTTTTCGGAAGGACATGGTAAAGAACGCCGAGCGAGATAAAAAGGAAGGTAAGATATAATGGGCTACCCGTTTGGTCAGAACATCACCTACTGGTTTTATCCGCTCTTGGATAACGATACGGCGGTAGTACCATCGGCTGTTCAGTCTCAAACGCCAGCTATCTATGTCTTTGATGAGTCCGTGCCCTCTCGTGGAGATGCTGCCTCTGGGGCAAATAGCCTACAGACCGTAAGCACATGGGTTTGGAGCTCCCAGAAGAAAGCCTGGAGCCTTACAATTCAGGCTATCAACGACCCACACCCAGACAGCAATATTCCAACACGGACCTACTGGGTCGCTTTAAACTTCAGGCTTCAAAGCGCTGGGCAGGTTCAGACTGTTATTAAGCCTCTCCAGCTTGAGCGTGTTGTTGGCCACGATAAGGTTGTCTCGGTTACAGAAGAAGACCTCCGTGCCTACTTTCCACAGATTGATGCCTACTCCTCTGATGTTCAACGAAAGGCATTTATTTCCCAGGCTCTAATTGAGATTAAGGGTGAGCTCCGAGCAAAAGGGTACGAATGGGCAAAAATTACCCGTGCTGACCGACTCGACCTGTGCGTAATCTATAAAGCCTTGTCGATGGTCATGGTTGGGCAGATTCAGGAGCCAGGCGATAAGTTTTCCATTAAGTACCAAGAATATAAGAGCGGTTTTCAGAGCAATCTGGATAGCCTTAAATTCGAGTACCAGCAAATGGAAGGTGGTATCATAGAAACTGGCAAGGGAACGGCTACCATCATTATTTCGAGGTAGGTCATGTCATCCTCGGCAGATGTCAGAGCAGCGTGGCAAGATAACATCTGGACCGATAAAGCCATTGCGCCAATGACGTCTAAAATCTTCCTATATGACGTTAGTGTGGATAGCACCTTCAACATGGCCGAGCTTTATTATGGAGCTCCTGGCAAATATCCAACGATTAACTTCTTTTTGTGCCTTGTGCGCCGTCAGCACGAGCCTTTAATCATGGGAAATACTAGGTACACTTTCCAAGTAACAGTGCAGTATTATCTTCAACAGGAGGAGAGTTCCTCTAACACTTACAACACGCTGGTAGATCGGCTTGAGACAGTGGATAACCTGGTTAGAAGTAATCTAGGCGGGTCATGGGGTGATACTGTAGATTTTTACAATGGTGGCACCCCACAGGATATTTCAGTAGTTACCATTGATAATAAAGCCTGCTGGAGAGGTGGCTTTACATACCTTGGAATAAAAACTGTTTAGTATGGAGATTTAATATTTATGGGAGCAAGTATTACAGGCGCACAAACCAAGGCTGGCGTAAAAATCGCCTCCACTTGGGGAACGGCAGTCGCTTGCGGAGTTGGAAATAGCTTCGCTGGTGAAATTTCGCCTAGCTTTAACGTATCAGAAATTACATCACGCCAGATCGGTTCGGGAGCATACATGCTTTCAACTGCAACCCGTGGGTCGGTTATTCCAACCATATCGCTTACGGCTGATATGGGGTATCGCAATAACTGTGATGTTCTCTTGGCTCAGTTCATGGGAACTGCACCAGCACCAACAGAGGTTACTGTTGGGCAGGCTGATTGGAAGCACGTTATTACGTTCAACACCACATTGAACTCTAAGTATGTAACTCTAGCCTATGAGACTACGAGTGCTACGGTAATGGAGTTCCCAACTTGTGCTGTTCAATCCATTGGTATCGCTACAACTGGCGTACCTGGATATCTGGACTTTACGGCAGAGCTTATCGCTAACACCGCAGAGCTTTCGTCCGCTGTAAATACAAACGTTACATTGGCTAACTGTACCTTCACTGAGGGCGTCCCTGAGTTGGTAGCAGTTGACCTTGTAGATAAGTTCCGTACGAATGTTCAGAGTGGTTCAGCTGTAGCCGGTGGTGATCAGTATAATATTACTGGATTCAACCTTGCGCTTAATCGCCCTCAAGAGATTATCCCTGAGATTAAGGGGTCTGCTGGTAATACGGCTCCTTTGGCGTCTGATCTCTTTGATGGTACTTTGAGCGTAGATGTTCGTCAGCTTGCTGACCATGCGTACTACACCATCTGGAGTGCTGAGACAGCTCGCAAGGCTCTCATTGAGATTGAGGGAACTCAAATTGGTACTGGAACCACCAAGAAGCTTTCAATCTACCTTCCTCGTATGCTCTTGGTAACTGAGCCGCAGTACGCTCTTACCGACCAAGGGACAAATACGATGTCGATGGAGTTCCGACTCCTGAAGGCGGCTACGGCTCCTACAGGAATGACTGGTAGCACATATCCGTACTTCGAGATTGTAAACGGGCTTGCAACTTCCCTGCTTGCCTAGTTAGTTCGGTAGTATCATTAAGGGCGGTATAGTTCTCTTGAGCTATACCGCCCTTTCTATATATTCGGCCCATACCCCCATTAAACTAAGGGAAAGTGCTATGATTATTGACAGTGACCTTACGGTAAAAGTTGGCGACGGAGTTGCCGTATTCGATGAGCCTACCCTTCGTGACTGGGCCATTATGATTGAAATGTCTGGCAAGACTCTTGAAGAGCAAGCCGACATCCTCCTCCCAAAGCTTAAGGAGCTTCGTGGCTTCGAGTATAAAGATGGAACTGCAGTTACAGTAGAAGACCTCAAGAATAAGAAGTTTTCCGCAAAGTTCTTCTTCCAGCTTATTCAAGCTTGGTCCAAAGCAATCGTTGAAGGACTCAAGGGCGAGGCGGAATCAAAAAACGACGTAACGGTGAATTAATTAGGCTGCTGAGATACAAGCTCTTTGAGCCTGGTCTCAACTGCGCTAATTGTCACGTCCTTTACGCCAAAAACAATAAGAAGCCTGCTTGTCTCATGAACCTATGTCCTATTGTCGACATAGCGGGGAACAAGCGGCTTAATCGTCTTGCTGACGCATTTCTACAGATAGAGATTCTGGATATGTCTAGCGGCTACGGCTCTTTTCAGGAAAAACTCCTGAAAGAGAGCGGACTTGCCGACGAAACAGCAGAAACCATCTTGGAGATGAGGACCGTTCTATCGGAATATAGGGAGTGGACCGCTAAGAAAAGCAACAAGGCGAAGATAAAGTAATGGCAGGCTTCGGTGACTCTAATGACATTAAGATTAATGTAACCCTTGATACAGAGGGGGCAATTAAGTCTGCCGAACAACTTAAGTCTGCATTGGAGAGTGGTCTTAAGAGCACTGAGCAGCAGTTCAAGAAGATCGAAGGACTGTCAAAGAGCATGAGCGCTGTGCTCATTGAAGAAATTAAGTCCAAGGAGCGGATTCAGCTCGAGTCTCTTAAGAACGAAGCAGCAGCAGAACGTAGAAGGCACTTAGAGGTTCTGGCTAACGCAAACCCAGAAGTTGCTATCACCAAGCTTAAGTATCAGTCTGCCGCAAAAGAGGCTCAGGCATCGGCGCAACAACAGATTGCTGCAGCGCAAAGAACATCTGATGAGAAGATTAAGGCCGACCAGCGAGCGGCTGATAATGCCATTAAGCTTAGGCAACTTCAGGTTCGTGAGGCTGAGGCGGCTGCACGGCAAACTGCAGCAACAGAAAGCACTCTTCGAACTCAAATTCTGGAGAATATCGCTAAGATTAACCAAGCGACTGCAAGGATTAAAAAACCTACAGGCGGTGGTCTTGGGGATACTGCAGGCTCTGGCAAGCTAGTTGATGCACTTAAGAATAGCGTAGCCGGGCTTTCACTACAGTTTGGCAATGTTAACGTAGGGTTTGCGTCGTTCATTAACAACTTTAAGAACCTTGGAGTTGTTGGTGGAAGTGTAGCAGGAATAGTCGCAGCAGTAGGTGCTATTCAAAGGTTAGACAAACAAATTGATCAGCTCGCCGAGCAGGCTAATAAAGTTGAAGGGCTTGCCGCTGGTTTCCAGGTTCTTCAAAGAACAGTAGGACAAGATCCAAGCACATCGATTCAAAAACTTAGAGATGCTACTCAAGGACTTATATCTGACGTTCAGCTCTATCAACGTGCAAATCAGGCCGTTCTTCTTGGAGTTCCTACAGATACATTTAATCAGGCTGCAGCCGCTGCAGTTAAGCTCGGAAGAGCGATGGGAATTGATGCCGCATTCGGCCTCGAGTCTCTCTCCCTCGGACTTGGTCGTCAGTCCCGTCTCTACCTAGATAACCTTGGTATTATTGTTAGCGCCGAACAAGCCTACGCAAACTTTGCGATGACAGTCGGAAAGACTGCAAACGACCTAACGGACTCTGAAAAGAAACAAGCATTCTTTGCTGAAGCTCTTAAGAAGATTAAGGAAAGGGCAGAAGAACTTCCAGATCCCCTTGATACTGTTGGCGTTGCACTTCAAAGACTTCAAGCAGCCCAAGAGAATGCTAATACAAAATTTAGCGAAGGTATAAATACATCCAAGGCCCTTACGGATGCATATAAGGATCAAGCTAAGCAAGCTGCACTTGCGGCAGAAAGTAATGAGAGATATGGCGCTGCGGTAGGATTATTGGGAGGATTTGTTAAGCAACTTGCAAATGACATTAGAGGCATTGGCCTCATTGCAAGAAACGCTGGGGTAGAAATTGTTGGTGCTTTTGCCGATCTTACACCAGAGGAGCGCCTTCAGACCCTCGATAAGACAATCAAAAAGCTAGAGGAGTCTACCAATCAACTTCGAGAAGCAAGGTCTGCAGCTGAAAATGAAGGGGATCAGTTTAGCCCAACGCTTGCAAATAGATTAAAAGAACAAGAAGCAGCACTTGTAGCAGCCAGAAAGGAAACAGAAGCACTAACAACAGAAATCGCACGGCTTCGAGGCGAAGGTGCTCAAGGCGTTAAGATAAATGTAGATATTTCTGCAATTACCGAAGCTAGAAGTGCATTTACAAATCTTTTTGCTAAGATTAAAGAAGACACCCTAAAAGATGCTGGGCAAGTAGAAGTTCCAGGGATTGCGCCAGAGGTACTCCAGCAAGCTTCCATCGCATATGAAAAACTTGTATTTGGATTAGATCAGGGAACTGTATCTACTGCCAAATTCAATGAAGAATTTGCAAAGCTTCAAGCGAATGTTGGGCAATCTGCCGCAGCTGCAAAGGTTGGGGAGCTTACCCAGGAAATAGCCAAGCTACAAGAGCAAAGTAAACAAGCTGGTGCAGATCAGAACGAGTTCTCTACAAAGATAAAAATTGCATCTGAGCAACTTGCGGAGGCTTCACGACAAGGCGGCCTTTATGGCAAGACTGCAGAGAAACTAGGTGAGCTGCTTGTAATTTCTGGAAAGAAGGGCAAAAAGGCTTCCGAAGATCTTAAATCAGCGCAGAAGGATGCAGCTAAACAATCAGCAACAGCACTTAAACAACAAGAGCAGCAACTAAAAGACCTTACTAAATCCCTTGGTAGATCTCTTGGACAAGCGATCCCAAAGAATGTTCAACAACAGCTTCTTGATGTATTTAACGAACCACAGCAAAGCGCTGAAGAGCTTAGAGCGAAGATAGAGGAAATTGGCAAAGAATTCCTTAAGGCTGGTGGAGACTATCAGGCTTTTGCAAAGGAAGTTAAGGGACTCAACGATCTCAAGAATGAGATGCCCGATCAGCCTTTAAGCGGCACATCGGAGAGTATTAATGAAGCGAAGCAATATAATAAAGAACTCGCACAAGCCCAGGAAGGCCTTCTTAACATAAGAAAGCTTATCTATGGCGACAATCAAGACCCCAATCAGAAGGCAGCTGGTGGAGGCTTCTTCGGGTTCGACCTTGGGGAAAATGCAACTCAAGAGATGGAGGCTCAAATTGCTGGGCAGTTCCAAGATGCACTTGCAGGAGCATTCCAGGCTGGTGCAGATGGATTCTCAAGAGAGGATGTTCCAGGCATAGCAGCGTCTATCGGCTCTGCAACTGGAGCTGCCATTGCAGCATCTATTGGAGTTCCACCAGAAGTCGGAGCAGCAATTGGAAATGTTCTTGGACAGATTGTAGGAGAGTCGCTCGCCGAGCTCGGTAAGGATCTTGAAGGTACTCAACAGCGCAAGCAGATCGATAAATATTTTGGTGAGCTCTTTGATGGTGGGCGGCTTGGCGTCGTTATCCAAGGACAAATACGTACCGCAGTATCTAATGGTGTAGCTACCATTGGAGAGGAAATTGCAACAATTCAGCCAGAATTGAGGCGTCTTTCAGATCTTGTATTCGAAGGATTCACTCCATTTGCTGGACAGGTAAGATTTGGTGGCGAAGGGTTCTTTAACTACTTCAATACGCTTTCATCTGAAATACAGAACTCATTTAATGGGGTTGGACTCGCACTTGGAACTCTTCAAGGAATAAGTGCAGAGCAAGCACGGCTTATTGGCGTAGCATTAAGCAATAATATTGGAGGTAGTCTTCAAAACCTTCAAGTTCTTGTTCAACAAACTGGAGAAAGTTTTGAAGATCTTTCTCAGGCTATTCTTAAAGCATTCAGAGATTCTCAACTTACTGCAGAAGAAGCTTATAACGCTCTTGTACAGCTTCAAAATATTTACTCTGAAGGTATCCCTGGGGCTATTGGAGACTTCCAACAAGCCATAGATAATCTCAATACCTCACTTAAAAATGAACAGCCTGGACAGTATGCCCTCGACTCACTGAGAGATATTGGAGCAGAGGGCCAAGAAGCCCGTGCATCATTTGAATCTGTTATATCAAGCCTTGGACAGACATTTGGATTTGCTGCAGATCAGCAAGCTCGTCTTTTTGAAGCCCTTAGATTAAGTGGCATTGCAACTCTTGCAGATCTTGCTAAGGCAAGTGATGCACAGCTTCTTACGCTTATTAGAAACATCAACGCCATTAAGGAAAATGCTGCAGCTCCTCTTGCGGCAGCTCCAACTATTCCTAGCACTAAAACTGGCGGCGGCGGAGGATCAAGAAAAAAGAGTCCTCAGGAAATAGCAAAAGAGCTTCTCGAAAAGCAGCGAGAGGAGGCGAGGAAGCTTCTTCAAGATTCTCAGGCATATCTTAATGTTATTAAGCAGATAAACAACGGACAGCTTACAAGTGTCGCAGCTGGCAAAGAGATCGTAAGACTGCAGAAAGAACTTCTCGACGCTATCATCGCTAGAGACAAAAAAGAGAAAGAGCTTAATGCAGAGCTTGATAAGGGCGCTAAAGGCAATAAGAAGCGAATTGGAGAGCTGTCTCAAGAGCTCGCTAAGCTTGAAGAGAAGCTTGAGAAAGCGAGAGAAAAAGCCAATGAAGTAACAAGAGAGTATAAGACCCTTAATATTGAGGCAATCATTCCACTTATTAAGAGTCAGAACTCTCTTGGGGTTGTAGCTCGGCAGATTGGCGTAGACCTTCAGAAGAACGTAGACATACTGGTCAAGGGTTTCATGCAGGGACGCCTTAGCATCTCTGAGGCAAACAAGGAGATTGCCAAGACTAAAGAACTTCTTGGGCCAGGAATTCCTAATGCAGTTGGTGCTGTAAGCGATGCATTCCAGAACCTTATCGATGCCGGAACTACTGGCGGTGCATTTAGCGCAGATGCGTTTGTCGATATCTTCGCCGAATTTAGAGAAAAGTTTAACAAGGAAGGCTCTGCGCTGCGAGAAGTTCAAAGAAAGCAGCTAAACGAGAATCTTGATGCTGCAAGGGCAGCGGCAAGAAATGCAGTAGGCCCAGAAGCATCCGAGGCAGCTCAAAAGGCCTTGGCGCTTGCAAAGAAGGCTCTCGATGACTTTAGGAATGAGCCTCTCGCCCCAGACCTCTCCGATCTAAAGGACCAGCTTAAGAATTCGTTTAGCACCGATCAAGTTGAGACATTCTTTAGAGCTCTTGATGAAAGCGGTCTTAAGAGCCTTGAGGAGTTTGAGAACGCTGGGTCTCAGAAGATTCTATCTATCCTTGGAAGACTTGAGGAGCTTGGATTCAAGTTCGGCGAAACATCCGATGAGGCCAAGGGTATTAACAAGGGTCTTCAGGATGCAGAAACTGCTGCAAATGCAGGACTTGACCCGCTCAAACAAGCGATAGACCTTGTGAAGCAGTTTAACGATGGCGCTGCTACATTACCTCCTGCGTTTAACTCTACCACCGAGGCAATTGGCAATCTTAACGGGCCACTAGAAAAACTTGCATCGGGATTTGATAAAATCATAGAGAAGCTTGGACTTCTTAACGGTCAGAGATTCGAGAATGATGTGGTCTTTAACATCAGCACCACTGGAGATCAGGGTGGCCAAGCGCTTGTCGAGCTGATATTTGGAGATGGTTCTCAAGCAAGCGCCCCGACTGGTAGCGGCAGCACTACTGGCGGGAGCACCACTGGTGGCGGCAGCGGGACGACGACCGGGGGCGGCATGGGCAATAGAAGCGACTGGATTAGACAAAGCCCTGGCATATATAAGAACAGAAGGACCGGAAAGATTATCAGGTCAAGAAAAAACCCAGGCGCATAGAGGATAGTAGATGGCTTCAAGTTTCCTCATCCTGAAACCAGATGTCCCAGATTCTGCCCTGGTAATTACCTCGTCTACGCCATTTGAAGAAGACTATCCAGTATCTGCAAGTTTCTATGGTCGAGGGTATACCCACGCTCGTATCCAAAGCGCCGTAGGCTCGTTTGAGATCACGTTTGACCTTGGGACAGGTAACTCAAGGGCAGTGGACCATCTCGTCTTGGGTGGCATTAAATCTCTTGTAGCGACCTCCACGACTGGCGTAGTTCTTAGCGGATCCAACAATGGAACCACCTGGGTCTCTCAGCTTGGCACGACCTCCAACTTCCTGACTAGAACTGCAAACGGCCCGTATCAAGACGACGTTATATTTACGCCTACATATAACGATCAGATTGCTGGTACTATTTCCCCGTATAGGTATTTTAAGCTAGCGATATCAAAGGCATCTGGCACCGCTCAGTTTGCCTTTAGAAAGCTATATTTTGGTGAATCGTTCGACATGGGGAAAGAGCCAGATAACTACAATCTTGAGGTAGCAAACGAGGGGGATGCAGACACTTGGAAGTACCCTCGTGGGCATACTATTTTGTCGAAGGCGTACTACCCCAAGCACAGGGTCACGGTCGAGTGGGATGGCGTAGATGACGCAAAGGCAAACGACTTTATTGACAGAGTTTTAAATGACCCATATCGCAGCACTGTTTATCTTTATGCTGCTAATTACCAAGATCCTCTTTATGACAACAAGCTCATGCACTGTCGTGTTGTCCCTGGCGAGTGTTCAATATCAAAAGATAATGAAGTAGCTGGATGGAATAATATCAAAGCAGTGTTTGAGGAGGTGTAGTAAATGCCAACTAATCTCCTAATCAGCTACGCAGATATTCCAAACGCAGCAACCGCTAGCTCTATTAACAATGCATCTTCATCTATCTATCCATACCAAAATCTCTTTGGTGGAAATAAGACGGATCTTCATTATCTCAACACAGCTACTAGCGGCGACACTCGTATAATGCTGGAGCTCCCGAGTGGAACAACGAAGTCGTGCAACTTTATTTACATCGCTCGTGCAAATCTTTTGCAGCAGGCAAGTGTAGGGACAATTACTCTTAAGGCCAATTCGACTAATGACTATGGCACAGCGACGACCATAAGGACTATCTCTTCGTTTGGCTCACAGACACTCTACGGGCCAAATGACGATGACTATATTGAGCACTTCACGCCAAGCGCAGCGTATCGCTATTGGTTCATTAACTACAATGCGACGAGCGCATCGAAGATTCCTCACGCTAAATTCTTCTTTGGCTCTTCTTTTGACCCTGGGCTAGATCCCAACGCTCCTGCGACAATCACTCGCATTAAACAGGGCGGAGCGCAGCGAAGACCCACATATGGATTCGAGTTTACATGGAATGGCCTTTCGTATGCCAAGGCAGTACAGATGTATTTAAAGTTTTATAAGACGAGAAGGTATACGCCTCTTATTATTTCTACAAACTCGTGGCACGACATATTGATGGGCAATAGGGTTATTTACTGCAGGCTGACAGAAATGAGCCTTCCGCCACGTGTTACTGATTACTGCGATGTGACTGCCACATTTGAGGAGATGCCATGACCTCTCCAAGCTTTAACTACTTTTACAGAGTTGAGATACAGGTGGCGCAATATACGCTTGGCGGCGTTAAGATTGACCGTCTTAACGTGCGTGAGCTTATTACTCGTACATACAACTTCGTAAACAAGTCACTTCGAGACGCAACAACTCCCAGCGATCGAGAGACCTATATTCCAATACTGGAAAGCATTGGAGAGGTGACGCTTTCAGCAGGTGAGATTCTCCCATCGTTCTCTCTTTCTTCTATTACTATCGATGACTCCCGTGGTTCGTTTGGACCAGACCGAAGATTCTCGGATCTCCTAGAGAGATTTACTCTGATTGATCAGCCTATAAACATCTACTTAGGCGAATCTTCTAACGAAGTAGACGCCCCTGCAACCTGGACTCAAATTGGCTCTGGCGTTGTTACGTCTTGGTCAAAAGCACTCTCGGGCGACAAGCCCACAATGACAATTCAATTAGAGCCGTTCAAGATTTCAGATCGTGTAATGAACCTTGAAGTGTCACGAGACATTGGGGGTATGGAAAGCGCTCCCCAGGCATCTCTTGGAAAAGCGCTTCCTATCGCTTTCAACAAGGTCAATTCGGGGCTCTCTTCGCCAATAGACCGATACCCACAAGTGCTTCCTACTCGCATATCTGCCGATGGTAACGAGACAGCAAAGTATGCTCTTACGACGCAGCTGTATGGAGTCACGAAAGCGAGAATCCAGCCAAACTATTACGCAAAAAAGGCGTGGGCAGATGGAAGTAATATCTGGGCTTCTATATCATTCACCAGAGCAGCGCCTGATTATACCACTCCGCTGGTGGGGACTTACTATTCGCTCAATGCGACATCAGGAAAAGCGCATAGGATTCCACAGATTACAGCTACTAACAATGAGACTGGATTTATTGTAACTGGCGTAGAATTTAAGGTTAAGGGCAACAGTACTAATCCAGTGCGAGTCAGCGGCGGTTCTTTTACTGCCTCTTTACTTCTCGTAGATCGAGTTACGTACAATGTTGTTCAGGTTCTTGGAAAGGGAACTGTGCAACTTGCTAATTACGATACCCTCAACAATGCTAGCGGCACTTTCTCGGTAAATGTTTCATTTGATGCGCCATCTGTCATAGAGCTGACATCCGCTCGTGAGTATGACTTTTATATAGCTTGGGAATCAGCAAATATAAACATTGACGACTTATCATTGCAAAAGTACAACGAAACAGTACCTATGCTTTATAGAAGTGCTGCAGGAACGCAGGATAACTGGGGCAAAGGCACTTCAGAGCAGCTGGTAGCCCACAAACTTCGCATCGTGACTGCGACCTCTACGGTCCACGAAAATACCTATACTCGCGACGGCTATACCTATTCTTCAATGACGCTAAGCCAACCGACGCCTGACAGCGGGCAAGCTAACTGCGATCTCGATTCTCTTGAGATTGTTAATCTGGTGGAAGGGTTCTGTAAGTATTCCGACAACGCTCGAATCTACGATCCTCCGACAATCATCAAGCTGCTATCGTACGAATGGGACGGAGAGCAATGGAACGACATAAGTGCGGTAGACACGACAAGCCTTCAGACATCTCACTATGACGAAGTGTTTGCAAGTGCTTCTGGCAATTATAGGGCCAGGTATCTCACGGGCATCATAGAGGCGAAGAGCACCTATACTCAAGTAATCTCGGAGATTGCCCGTGGCAGTGCGTCAAAGATTGGCGTATTTGGCGATAGCAAACTCTTTGTGCACCCTTGGGGCGTGAGCACTACTCCAACTTATATAATCCCACAGGCCGATATTATCCCACTATCCTGGGAGAACAGGACGGACGAATCTATAGTCAACAGAACTCAGATTACATTTGGCAAATACTACGCAACCAACATCTCTCAGGACGCTGCGAAAGAAGGCTATTTGTACTCAATCGACTTTTCGAACGAATCGTACCTAGCAGTTCAGCAGATAACAGAACGTAGTCGGTCACTCTTTGGGGCCAGAAATATCGTAGAGAACACGTTCAATGTGTTTGGTTTTTCGGACACTAATCCAGTCGTAGGGCTCCCTGGGTATCTCACTGGAGGAGCTACTGCGAGCCAGCCGACATCGGGCGGAATCGTTATATACTCAGTAGACTTTCTTGCCGACTACTATCTCTCTCGGTTTGCGCTGCCATTCATCTACTGTAGCTTTGTCGTCCCTTATCATCGCTATAAGGACATCAAGATGTTTGACGTGGTATCCTTTCACCATTCCGAGTTCCCTGCATACTTCGGAACGGATCCTGCAGCACGTGCTGGAGTAGTAGATGATGGAACTGATGTAACTACTGTAGTTAATGCAAACTACGGAGAGGAGCTTGTAAGAGCGCAAAGTTATAGAGGACTCGTTGAAGCAGTTAGTTATGTTATGGCTATGGAACATGCGCCAGCGATTCGCCTAACAGTACAAGTGCTATTAAATACGGAGTATGACCCAACATGACATATGCAGATAACTACAACATAAGAACAACTAGCGTTAAGTTTAATGACGTAGGGGATGCTCTTGATGGCCTTATAACAAGAAACTATGCCGGGCTAACAACTGGCACATCGACTACATATATTGCGACGCCCACGCCAGCTTGGGATGCTTATACGACTTCTGGGCTAATTGTTATTATTCCGCATGTCTCAAACTCTGGTGCGTCCACAATTAACATTAGCGGATTGGGCGCTAAGGATTTAAGAATCGGAGGAGCTGCAATTTCCGCAGGGGTGCTTCAGCAAAATATCCCTACAATTATGGCATATACTGGCTCTGTATTTGAAATTCTTCTTCAGAACGTCAGCATTCCAATAGGACAGATATCAGCTTTTGCAGGATCTAGCGCTCCTGTCGGATGGCTTATGTGCGATGGTTCGTCGCAATCCACTACTGGCGCATACGCAGCGCTGCATGGAGTTATCGGGTACACATATGGCGGCTCTGGGGCTTCTTTTAATCTTCCAGATCTTCTTCGTCGAGCTCCCGTTGGAAAAGGTGGAAGCGATACACTTGGCGGAAATGATGGCGTGGCCTATGCGTCACGAAGTATGTCGCATACTCATACGATAAGTCATACGCATAATATCGAGAACCATCAACATACAGTTCCGGCGCACTATCATACAAATACATCTAACTCTTTATCCGTAGATATATCGCATAATCATTCGTCAAGCGCCGTTACTGGAACCGTTGGAGGAAGTGATGGAACACACGATCACGATCTGAGGCAAGAGGCTGGAGGAGGTGGAACTGCCGATGGTTCTGCAGCTAATATAATAAGTCTAGTAGCAAGCACCGTTTCTGCATTTAGAAATAGCAACAATCACTACACCGGCGGCGGTCACGGTCACTCGCATAGCCTGATTGCTTCTGGGCAGGTGTTAGGCTCAAACATTAAATATGTTTCGGGAACTGTTGGTACTGGAGTAAACGGAGATGTTGCGTTCTCGACAAATGCAGGAGAGGGTGGAGTGGGTACAAGCTCGCAGACCGGAACTACGTCTGGCCCTAATACTCAACAACATCTATTCGTAAATTATATCATCAAGTTCTAAGGAGCTACTTATGATCGATCAAATTACTATAGAACCAGCGCCAGAGGGTTCAAATGTAGAGAATATTCTCCCTACATTTGGAAGTGTTGTGGTGGCCACAGACAAGCTCAATGGCCTTCAAAACGACCAGTATAGCGCGGCATTGCAATACGCTAACGATTCCGGGCAGCCGCTCGCTACGGTCGAGGTAGTCATTAACCCTATTACTCCAGTGGCTGGGGGAACTATTGAGATTGTCAATGGGTCTTTGGCTTATGAGATTACCCTTACGACTGAGACAACTGCTCGGAAATTGAAATTTGTTGATATCCCATCATCCTTTCTTTTGAGCTTCTTTTTAGTCAATAAGAGTGGAGATGAATTTCCCGCAAAGGGTAATTATATAGTCGTCGAGCCTCAATATTAAAAGTATAATGAGAGCATTATGGCAGCTGGACTTTACGACATACTTATTGAGCAGGGGGCTACTTTTGAGCTTAGTCTTACCTGGAAGGATAGTAACGATGCTCCGGTAAATATTACTGGGTACTCTGCTCGTATGCAGGTTCGAGAAACCTATGAGTCCGAGGATACCTTAGTATCTCTCACGTCACCTGGGGACATTACCCTTGGGGGAGCGTTGGGCACCATTCTGATTACCATACAGCCAGCGGTTACATCTACCCTTCCCCTACTTGAGGGTGTCTATGATATAGAAATGGTTGCTGCAAGCACGACTTACAGGCTATTGCAGGGTAAGGCCACAATCTCAAGAGAGGTTACTAGATGACTCAGCGATATGTAGTTATCGAAGAAAGCGATAATGTTGTGATTGTATCATCACCTGGGCCTCAAGGCGCTTCTGGCCCATCTGGTGGAGTGCCCGATGGCGATAAGGGCGATATTACCGTTGCATCCTCTGGAACCGTTTGGACCATAGATCCAGGTGTAGTAAGTTATGCTAAGATTCAAGACGTCTCGGCAACCGACAGGCTCCTTGGGCGGCAATCTGCTGGCTCTGGAGACGTTGAGGAGATTGTCTGCACGACTGCTGGAAGGGCGCTATTGGATGATGTGGACGCCTCCGCCCAACGCACAACCTTGGGCCTGGGAACCCTTGCCACACAGAACGGCACGTTCTCAGGAACTTCTAGCGGCACAAACACTGGCGACCAAAACATTTTTTCGACGGTAGCGGTCTCTGGGCAGTCGAACGTAGTAGCCGATAGTACTTCTGATACGCTGACAATGGTAGCTGGTGCTGGCGTATCGATTACGACAAACGCAACAACCGATAGCATTACAATATCATCTACGTTGACAGGTCTTTCAGACGGCGACAAGGGGGACATTACCGTAAGCTCCTCTGGGGCCACCTGGACTATTGATAACGATGCCGTAACGTACGCCAAGATTCAAAATGTCTCGGCGACTGATAGGCTTCTAGGGCGATCCTCGGCAGGGGCTGGAGACGTTGAGGAGATTACCTGCACATCAGCTGGAAGGGCGCTATTGGATGATGTGGACGCCTCCGCCCAACGCACAACCTTGGGCCTGGGAACCCTTGCCACGCAAAGCGGTACGTTCTCAGGAACCTCTAGCGGCACTAACACTGGCGACCAGAACATTTTTTCGACGATTGTGGTTGCTGGGCAATCGAACGTAGTTGCAGATACGACCTCCGACAGCCTCACGCTTGTAGCTGGAACCAACGTCACTATAACTACTAATGCAACTACAGATACTATTACTATTTCCGCTACAGGCGGTGGAGGGGGCGGAACTGGAGATGTTGTAGGCCCATCGAGCTCTACGGACAATGCAATCGCTCGGTTCGATCTGACGACGGGCAAACTGATTCAGAACAGCTTGGCAACTATCTCGGATGGCGGAACAATCGATGCGCCCAATGCTACGCTGGATTACATTCAGATCGACACGGCGGCAACGCCTCCGACAATCGTAGAGGGTACAGTCTCTTGGGACGTTGGAGATGGAACGCTTGACCTTGGGCTCAAGGGCGGGAATGTAAATCTCTTGATCGGAGAGCAGCAATACTCTAGGGTCTACAACGATACCGCATCGACCATGACCAAAGGGCAGGTGGTGTACCTTTCTGGCGCTCAGGGCAACCGTGTTGCCGTAAAGCTCTCCAGGGCAGATAGCGAGCTGACCTCCAAGGATACTATCGGGTTCGTTGCAGAAAGTATCGCTGCGGGCGCTGAGGGCTGGGTAATAAGCGCGGGGCCTTTTTATAAGCTCAACACCCTCGGACTTGTGGCTGGAAATACTGTCTACTTGAGCCCTACGACCGCTGGAGCGTACACGACTACCAAGCCTTCTGCGCCCGATCACGTTGTAATACTTGGATTCGTGCAGAGAGTTAGTGCCACCGTAGGCTCTTTCTACGTGAAGGTCGATAACGGCTACGAGATTGACGAGCTGCACAACGTCTCTGCCCTATCCCCTTCTAGCGGCAATCTGCTCATCTACGACGCCCCTGCGGGACTTTGGGAGGCGGCCAACCTTACTGATGGCGGAAGCATCAACATTACCGAGGGCGCTGGAAGCATAACTATCGCAGTATCCGATGGCGATAAGGGCGACATCACCGTAAGCGCTTCTGGTGCTACTTGGACGGTGGACAATGACGCTATCACCTATGCGAAGATTCAGAATGTTTCGGCAACTGATAGGCTTTTGGGCCGTCAAACTGCAGGCGCTGGAGACGTCGAGGAGATTACTTGTACGGCAGCAGGAAGGGCTCTGTTGGATGATATAGACGCCTCTGCTCAGCGCACTACTCTCGGACTTGGAACGCTTGCCACGCAGAGCGGAACATTCTCTGGAACCTCTTCTGGCACAAACACTGGCGACCAGACAATCACATTGACTGGAGATGTTACGGGCAGCGGCACTGGAAGCTTTGCAGCAACCATTGGCAGCGCTAAGGTGACATACGCAAAGATTCAAAATGTAAGTTCGAGCAATAGGCTGCTTGGAAGAGCCACAGCTGGGGCTGGGAGCGTTGAGGAGGTTTCGCTAGGAACAAATCTTGTTTATTCAGGAACAACCCTTAATACCACTGGTTTACAAAAGACAATCACGTCAGGAACAGCAGCGCCAAGTGGTGGAAGCGACGGTGACATATATCTGCAATATACATAAAGGGAAGTATGACGCTTGAAGAGAGACTCCAAAAAGATGACGTAAAGGATTTGCCTGATTGGGCAGCAGCCGAAGTACTGAATGCTCCCGATCCTTCACTTCCAATTATAACCTTCTGGGAACCAACACGAATTGGAGTTGGCCAAATAATGACAACGCTTGGAGCAACAGAAGGTGCTGATCTACTTGATCAGTTGGTTGTTGCCGCAGAGCAAGATGCTGTCATTCGTTGGGGTCTAAAAGTTATGGAAGGCAGCGGTTTAGACCTTTCGCTTCAAACAACTCGTGAGCAAGTCTCGGGGTTAGTAACCGCGGGTTTTATTACAGAAGCACAAAAAGAAAGTCTTTTTAGTTTATCAAAACGCGAAAGGTTTCCGTCATGGTCAGAGGTAAACAATACGTTTGTCGATGCTCGTGCAGTAGGATTAGCAAGAGGAGGAATCTAATATGGCAATAGCAAAATGGTCAACACCAGCAACACGCTCAAGTAACATTGCATCAACAGTTCTCAACTCGCTTGCTTCTGGCTCAGAATCAGCCGTGGTCACTTACGATAACTCTAGTGCATTGGCCTTGTATGCAACCGTTACAATTAAATTGGGGTCGATTACTCCAGCCACCGCAGGAAGTATTTCGCTTCGAGTAACTTTGAATGATGGGACCGATACGGCTGACAAAGTTGGTGGAGATGTTTACGTTGTTCAATTGTTATCGGGAGCAAGTGCAAAAGTTGTAAATATTCCAATGGTTCGATTGTATCCGTTCTCGCTACGACTTTCCGTTGTAAATAACGCTGGAGTTGCTTTTGCAGCATCTGGAAATGAACTTTATGTTCGTACTTTCAACGAGGATATTGCGTAATGCCTCGTGGCGTAAGCATTAGCGATACAGCAATAATTCAAAGGAGGTTGTGGACTCCCGCTGTTTTGTTGCCATCGCTCTGGCTCGATGCTTCTGATTTATCGACTATCTCAACAGTCTCAGGTGCAGTTTCAGAGTGGCGAGACAAAAGCAACAATGGTAGACACGCAGCTACCGCCGTTCGACAACCAACATATACTTTTAACGTATATAATGGATTGAATGGTATTTCGTTCACTAAACTTTCAGCGCACAAACTGGATACTCCTAATTTTAGCATTGCACCAAATCGTCAGTTTTGCTCTTTTGCCGTAATTTCTGGCGCAGGATTAGCGGCCGGAATAAATGCTTACCCACGAATTTGGGTTGCAAAAGGTACTGGAGATTCGCAAGCGCCGGGAACATTTCCACAAGGATACCTTGGACAATGTTCAGCAAACAACACCGCTATGCTTATTGCGGGTAGTAATAACATTGTATCACCGCAAGTAACTGGTCTATCAGTTACTCTTCCGGTGTTATTGTCAGGAAGATTCGGCACAGCGGGAGTGGCGGCAGACACTTCTTCAATATCTGCGAATGGAGGTACAATTGTTAGTCTTGGAGGACAAACTGGAGTATTGAGCACTACTGGCATTAGAATTGGCTCGGACGTTGGTACATTGAATACTTCAACATTTAACTCGTGGATGGGTGAAATTATACTTACCACAGATATTTCGTTTGCTGAAAGTCAGCTTGTGGAAGGGTATCTTGCGTGGAAGTGGGGTATCCAAACTCTCTTAGCCTCCAATCATCCATATATCAATCGACCGCCTCTAATCTAAGGATTATCAATGCTTCGGATTAGACAGCCACTTATAGCACCAGCACCGCCGACAGGCACCATAGCCTGGATAAAGGTTGCTGGGGTGTGGAAACAGGCTACGGTCTGGATAAAAGTTGCTGGAGTTTGGAAAACAGCAACTCCGAAGTTAAAGGTAACTGGAGTATGGAAATAGGAGCTTATCAATGGCAATGATTGTTGTCCCGTCGGGGAGTTCTTCGGAAAACACTACTATTACTAAGAAAGAGGTCGTATTCCTAGACCCTCAACTTAATAGCCTTGCTGACGGAGCAGATACAGGAACGCTGTCGTACTCCAACCCATCAGGAGCGACAAACGCTAAGGTAATTATAATCCTTGGCGAGATTGAGGTGGTAAGCGGCACTATTAGAATTGACAACGGAACCGACTATTACGAGCAATCGGTTGCGTCAGGAATAGCGGCCAAGCGACTGGAATTCAATAATATTCCAGCCTCCTTTCTTAGTAGTTTCACTATTAAGAACATGACGGGAATGGCTCTGGCGTCGAGTGAAAACTCGCTGACAATCATGGGGATTTAATATCTGGAAAAGTACTGTGAATTCCTGATATTCTTTACGCTGTGAAGGATATTCTATGGAGCATCTTGGGCGTGGATAACGACACATTCCGCTGGATAATGGGCGGGTTGATTGGCCTTATAAGCTCTATTGGTGGGTTTTGGCTGTCGCATCTTACAAGCCGCATAGATACGATGGTTTCTGATATTTCAGAGCGTAACGGGCGTATCAGTGCTCTTGAGGCAAATGTAGATGGCGTTAATCGTCGTCTTGATAGAATTGAAGGCAAGATAGACTACTTAATTCAAGGCAAGGCAAAATAACATGGGCGCATACGTTTCAAAACTTCAAAGGGCTAGGGCCACTTCAGCCACTGGCGCATTCCCAGCTAGAGTTCCGACAGCAACACAACCATCTGGTGCTGGCATAGTTTCAGACCCAGTAGTTGGACAGGCAGCGCCAGACTGGGTTCAGATTGTTCCATTCGGCGATGGCGCAGACAACGCTACTTTTGACCTCCGAGTTATTGGCTGGAAGGTATCTGACCTTGGTCTTTGGACGCCAACAATACTAGGCCAGGCAGCTTGTACGCTATCAACTGCGGTAGGTGTAGCTGGCTATGAGGTCATAGCGTCTCAACGGTTTGCCGACACGATAGTTCTTACTCAAGTTCAAGCTAACGTAGACTCAAAGCTTTCAAGTCCAGCAAATGACACGATTGGTAGCTTCCAACTGCAAACTCGAGGATGTGTATTTGTTGAAGTCATTTTCTCGCTCGGAACTGCCACTGGTGCCAATGCTTTAGTAGCTTGGGTATAGGGCCAGTAATCCTAACCGTTGGCTTGACGAAATCTAGAGAGGCTGTTTAATGTAAGTTATAATTTCTTTATGGCTTGCAGATGGAACATTGGAAAACGATTGAATGGGCTCCGAATTATCAAGTTAGTAACCTTGGAGGAGTTAGACAATTAGGTCGCACATTTGAGCGAAAGAACCCAAAGCATCCCAAATTTAGCCAAGTAATAAATATCAAGCCAAAACCTCTTGATGGCTGGGTACGAATGCGAAAAGAAAAGCCAATATGTAAGATTGTTGTACTTAGAGTTAATGGTGAAAATAAGCACTGCAAAGTACATCAATTAGTTCTCTCAACATTCATAGGCCCATGCCCTTCAGGATTCGAAGGGTGCCATAATAATGGCAATCCGCTTGATAATCGCCTTGATAATTTAAGATGGGATACCCATCAGAATAATATGGGCGACATTAAAAAGCATAAGACTTATTCACCCCCGCCAATACACATTGGGGAAGCACACCCTAATTCAAAGTTAAAAATTGAAGATGTCAAATACATCAAGGGCATTAAGGAATGGCCGCATGGACTACAGCGCAAGATAGCTAGAAATCTTGGAGTAGCTGAAAATACAGTATCAAGAGTAAGATTAGGAAAGGTATGGGGCCATATAAAAACTGATTGATGATAAAGAATAATACCAAAAATTGGTGTCGGGCCACTCATTCAATGCTCATCAAAGATGAGGGGCTTCGACTCAAAGCATATAAATGTACGGCGAATGCTTGGACGATAGGGTGTGGCCGTAACCTTTCAGATCGTCGCATTACAGAAGAAGAACTTCAGCGATATCGCACCGTAGGTATAACTCGGGAAATGGCCTTGCAGTGGTTGGACGAAGATGTGCAGGTCGCACAAAAAATATGCGCCGATATCTTCGGCGAGCTCTTTTCTACATGGTCAGAGAATCGTCAGCTGGGGTGGGTTAACCTCGCATTCAACTTAGGCCGTGCACGACTTTTGAAGTTCAAGAATACAATCAGAGCAGCTCAGATCGAAGACTGGTTTGAGGTTGAGACAGGGCTACGGCAATCACTCTGGTTCAAGCAGGTCAAAGGCCGAGCAGAACGAGTAATTGGGATGATATGCCATGAAACTTTTCCTTATTCTTAGTCTCATTTTACCTATCATGGCGCTTGCCGAACCGCTTGGCGGGGCAAGCTACATTGGAATGTGTAACCCAAATTTCCCATGCGGGCGATCGCTAAAAGCTCTCGAGAGCTCACATACAAAAGCAATTGGATATTTAGCGGATGCATTTGGACATGAGTGCAGTTGCGTCAGAAAGTTCCTCAAGGTGCCTGGGGGAAAGTATGTCAGAGTCCACCTGGCGAATGGCACGTGCTTTCCAGAGCGTGGAAGAAGCTGCAGCAAATACGACGTGTTTTATGGGGAGAGTCAGAAGACGGCTCAGAAAAAGTTGGAGAACAAGGATCGCAAGCTTCTGCAGCGTTATCGAGCGAGTATCATGCGGACGAAAGCTATTCTAGGAGAGTCAAAAAAAGATCTAACTATCCGTTATTCTTTATGCCTTGAGTGTAAAATATCAGATAAGGCTCGCAGGGTTTTACTGAATGAGGCGCTTAAGTATTTTCCTCAAGACTCTATCGTCGATTCCCCCATGCATTATGAGTGCTTACGAGGACTTATCTGCGAAAAGCATGGGGATTCAATGTCTTATAAAACAGGCCAACGATGCATTTCTGACACAGATGGGATCTCTCTATTTGATGCAAATTTAGAAAGGTTGAAGACAAACTCAGAACAATGCGAAGCTATATTCTATTGGACTACTGGCTTTAATCTTCTCCCCTATAAATATAGCGGGCAATTTATCCCGCCATATAAGCGTACAAAGAGGGCAGAAGATTTGGAATTCGAAGGGGCCAAGGCGTGTATAAAGCAGTAGCGCTTTGTCTATGTATTTTACTCTCTGGATGTTTAGGCATTGGTGTTGAGCTCTGGGATAACTCAGGAAGCCCAAGTCAAGGTCAGTGTCCAGATAGTGATTATGACAATGGTGGTAATGTGAAGCCAAAGCTAGGACTGTGCAAAATGGGCACAGGAGGGCTTGTCTCTATAAACCGCCGTTTTTAAGGAAGCTTATGAACAGAATACTGATCTACATCTTTTCTCAAACTAAGTTTGGAAAGTTTATTGATGGTAAAAAGACTCTCATCGGAGCTTTTCTTATAATCGTCGCAGCGGCCCTTCATGCCCTTGAGCAGATTGCCCCTCTGTTCCCGCAATACCCATGGCTCAAGGATGCTTCAAAGAGCCTTGGAGACGCTGTAAAGGCATCCGAGCCAGTGCTTGATGCCCTTGGGCTAAGCTTCCTTACCATTGGCGTACTGCATAAAGGTGCAAAGGCTAAGTTACCTCCTAGCGAGTAACTGCGTTTGATACTTTTTTGTTGCCACTGAATATGTTTTCCATGAATCTTATAGAGAAGGCTAAGCCGCTCGTGTCGGCTTTTTGCCGTTTTTTATATGGAGGTATCATGAGAAAGATAACTACGTTCCTGGGTAAAGTTGTTGTTGGCATGGCCATCTGCGTGTTGGTCACTACAGGCCTAAAGATTGCGCTCAACTTTACTGTCGCAAAAGCACTGCAGGCAAAAGAGAAGATCGTTGACGTGCTTCCGAAGAAAGAAGTCGCACAGCGTTCATTGAACCTTGAAGAGTCGATAGTAAAGGCCTCCAAGACAAACGGAGTAGACCCTCTTATTCTTCACGTTATCTCTGATAAAGAGAGCTCTGGAGGGAATCAGAGGGCTCTTTATCGCTTTGAGCCACATCTCTTTTCTCGGCTGCGTGGCGATAGGAACTATCGAGAGCTAAGCGATAGCGAGGTGCGAATGCTTGCCAGCTCGCACGGGGTCTTTCACATCCTTGGCCTTACGGCTGAGCGAGAGTGTGGGCTTCATTTCTCTAAGCTGTACGACACTGAGAAGAGCGCTATGTGCGCCGCACGGATTGTTCGTAGGATCGACGAGACAGTTAAGGCTAAAGCCACAGAACACCGTCTCAGAGAGATATTCCGTCAGTACAATGGCCAAGGGCCAGCTGCAGAAACCTACGCAAAAGATGCGATGGTTCGATTAGCAGCTATTCTCTATCAGAGAACAAACGGCTAATCTTCATCGTATAGGTTTTTTGAGGCGAAGGTTCCACATACTTCGCCTCTTTTTTTATCTACTGCACGAGCAGCATCATCCTCGTTATCCCACAGGCCACAGTAATAGTGTCGTCCTTCAAATAAAAATGAAGCCTTCCATTTCCCTGATTTCTTAATGAAACTTACGCCCTTATGACGTGAAGAACCTCCACGGCTACCAGTATTCTGCTGATTCTGAGCGTTTGTGCAGAGCCTTAGATTGCATTGCCTATTGTCGAGCGGGTCTCCGTTGATATGGTCGACGAACATATCTTTAGGTGCGTCTATTATAAGACGATGCATTCGTATCTTTGTGACAGCATATCCTCCCTCTCTATTTGGACATGGGAGGATATGCCACTTGTACTTCGAGATGAACTCAAAGTCCTCATCATCAACTATTGCAAACTGCCCATGCCCGAGCGGGATTTTCTTCGCCATGAGGGCGAACATAGCGATTTAGAATAAAGGCACAACCAGAACGAGTGACCCTGCCCTCTTCTAAGAGCTCCTTGACCACCATTGTTGCCTCGTCTGTTCCTAGTCCTTGCGAGAAAAGGGCATGGTACATACCGCCTTCGCTGATTGCTTCCATGCCGCACATCTTCATAGCGATGATCACATTTGCTTTTGCATTATTCATATTGCCTCCTGATTTACACGATTAAAAAAGTAACTGCCGTCCGTAGACTGCATATCGGCTCTTTCTATCACGAGCTGAAGGCCGATACTCAGCTATTATTTCAAATTCTGGAAATTCGTTCTTAAAGTCAGAAGAGCCAATGTGCTTTACCCCAATGACAAACTCCCAGCCCCAGTTATCTGCAGTGAGCTCATTGATGATATCCCATCGTGCTCGGTTGAAGTAGTGCGTGGCAGCGATAGGTTTTTGGCGCTTCATATAAAAAAGTGCCCAGCTTTTTTCGTGTTGTGGAAAGCTGGGCAAAACCACGTTTTCTTAGGAGGCAATCCATAAGAAATCTGTTCCCTATCTCACAATCAGGCTGACGGCCCATGGTCTACTTGTGAGATATTATATCTATACCTTATATGATGACACATGGAGATCAAGGTGTCTAATAGGATTCTCGATATTGCAGCTCTCGACAAACTCTCAACTGTCATTAGCATTGCCAAAGAATATAGCCTCGCAGTTTCCTTAGATTTCCTGGGGAATCTTTGGATTATGCAGATGTTTGATCAACAAGAACGTCTCGTCATTTCGGCAAATGCTGACACTGCTACTGAGGTGGTCAATAAGGTCCACGAGGATTGGCTAAAGAGGACATCTCCAAAACTATGAGAGAAAGAAAAGCCGTAGAACGTGCGACACTTCCGCCAGTGCCTCTCGAGATGATTGAGTTTCAAAGTGCTAGTGAGTATGCGTGTGCAAAGCTCCTTGAAAAATATACAGATTGGAAAGGGGTTAATGGCGCTACATGTCAAATTAAGATTGGTAGAACTTATTTTGATTTTAGAGTCTACGATACTTTTGTTGAATATCACCCCGTATCATTAAGACGAGAGTTCATAACTGATGGGATGCGAGAGATATCATCAGCGATTCAAAGTTTACCAAAGTCAAAAAAAGTTGAAATATTAAAAGCAGTTGCAGGAGAGCTTGAGGCTCAATATGCCAAGCGAAGAGGGCAAGTTCTCTCAGCTCATCCAGCTTATGGGGAGATGCCACTCATCTGCGTACACACGGCAGAGGACTTTATTCGCAAAGTGATTTGTCGCTTTACAACAAAGGCTTGCAGTGATGTTGATGCAATGCGAAGAGAGTTCAACAAATTTCAAAAAAGCTTTATTGCTCTTCGTCAAAAATAAACTGTAGGTGGTCAAGAACCCACTGGAGGCCATCGTCTTGGCCCAAGGAGAACGCATCTCCTCGCTCTCCCTTCATCTTATCCTTGATCCATTCCTCGAGCTCTTTTTTAAGCGAGAGAGTGCCGTGCTCAAATGATTTCTTGTCGTGCTTTGAGCGAAATCCATACTTTTCGTAAAGGGCTCGTGCGCCTCGATTCATAGAGCCTCCTAAAGATGGGGGCGACTTCCGCCCCCACTGGGATATTATTCTTTAGGTCTGCTCGTCACAAGATCCCCAACATAGTCCTGCACTCCTTTTTGTGCCATCAGGCTGTACTCGCACTGATAGCCTCCTAGTGAGCACGTTACTGTAAACATCATCTTCTCGACTGCGGTCATGAGAATGATGAAGAGAATTGGGTAGCCGACAAGCCGTGCGGTTTGTGAATACCAATGTAGCGCTGCCTTCATACCTATTTCTCCGTACCAGTAATCTTTTGGAAGAGCCCAGAGCGCCTTGTGCGCTGGGTCTCCTGCTCTTTGCGGTGCTTCCAGTGTGCAGAGTCGCCCATAGGGTCCTGGGTGTGACCGTTGGCTACAAAGCCGTTTAGGCCATCCATAAGGGCTTCTACGCCCTCTGCGTCTCCTGCGAGCACTACTGAGCCTTTCTGAAAGGGAGACGGCGCAAAGCTCATGCAGCCCGTCATAGCGATTGTGGTTGTAAGGAAAAGAACTATTCTCATATTGCCTCCTAAGCATGTTGTTCACGTCAACATCACTGAAGAACTTTGATGTCCTTCTTGCTTAAAGAGTTTCGGAGAATATCAGCGAAAGCTTAAGAGTCTTTTTGCTCTTTTCGCATTTTGGTGTCTAAGTCGAGTTCCGACATGGCTTTTTCGGTGTCCAATAACGCTGTGTTAAGATCTTTCGACTTTGCCATCACAGCGGCAAATACCGTTGCTTTCCCGAGCATGTACAGATTGTATTTGATGAGGTGCCCGAGAAGGAGAAGCTCCGAGAGCTCTTTAGGGCTCTCGGAGGAAGATTTAGTTTTCTTTTTAACTGTCATAAGGAAAAGTTATTTTCTCTTACTTGTTTTCTTCTTGGCAGTCTTCTTAGTGATGCCCTTTGCAGTACCCTTCTTTTCCATAGCGTAAAGAATGCTTTCGCCCTTCTTCTTGCCATATTCTTTCTGGAGTTCTTTCTTAATGGTTTTACCTTTCTTTGTAAGCGGCATGGTTTTTAATCCTTCGTAAGTATAGGTCCCGCTCGAAACTTCAAGCAGGAAGATGATTATGGATCTTAAGATGTATAATTCAGTCATCTAAAATATCCGACACAGATTTAGCGCTCCAGAATTTGCAGCTCCACCACCGAGCGCCCCACTTAGGGCCTGGGTTATCGCAGTTATGCCTAGCCCTGAAGTTTCTTCTACGGTCTGGGTCATCTCTTTTGATTTCCATTTCTGGATCTCCAAAGTTAACCCGAACGACATTACCTTTATCATTCTTGACGTAAACCGCAAACTTTTTCGGCCCGTCAGGAGTTCTGAACGGTTTGTTGAGCGTGACTTTTTTACCATCTCTGGTTTCGGCCATAACTATTCCTGCGGGAAGCGAGGAGGAGGAGCCCAATGCGTTACATCTTCCTTAGTGAACTGAAGTACGCCATCGCCGTTCTTTCTAAGGTATGCGAATCCGAGATATTGCGAGCCTCCGAATTTCTGCACTACAAGGTAGAGAGCCTCTTCCTCGCTCGGCAAACCTTCAGACACTTCTTTCCAGAAATCATCTTTAGGAGTACTGGTCTTCTGGGTCTTCTGATAGGGGGATACTATGGTCATCTGCGATCTCCTTTAATCTTTTCGAATGTTCATGAACAAAACTGGCAAAGGCATCTAACATCTCCTTCTTGCCAAACAATATAAGCTTACAAGCTTCGGAAGAGGTAACGAAACCTTCCTCCTGCTGCAGCTCAAGACGTGCAACCTGTAGGTCAATAAACTCCCAGATATCCTGAGAGCAGGTGTATTCAGATTCGGTCCAGCTTCTACTCATTAAAACAGTGTACTCCGTTATTGTCCCAATCGAGAACCTCTACTTGCAAAACACCAGGCTGCCTACAGAGCTCCTCGGCAAGCTCCTGCAGGGCGTGGGTATCTTGAAGCCTCATGGCGAGCATCTGAATATCTGTAAATCCTGTAGGCTCGTATGGGACTGCTCTCCATACACAGACCTTATACCTTGGAGTAGAGAAATTTAAGACGCTAACTATTCCCATCGAATCCGCTCGGTACGTTCACTATCTTAGCCCTATGAACTACTGACCCACGTCGCATGACTATACGAGCAGATATACGCCCTTTTCCGACTCGCACAAGAGCTGGGTGGGGTCGCCTATAGTGTGGCGAGTACTCTATCTCTGCGCCTACGTTCCAGCCGTTCTTGCCTCGGCTCTTGGCCATTTCTACCATCTGCGCCTTTCGCTCCTCGCTCGCCTCAATCCACTCCTTCTCATGCCTCTTCAGCACATCGGGCGTGATGATGTCAGAATCTTGGGAAATTAGAGCAAGGCAAGCGCATAATTTAATTATGTTCTCGGCAATCTCAGATGGTATCTGCATTCCCTCATCCGCTGTGTGATGTTTGGTGAATAGCTTGGACGCCTCGTCGATTGTCAGGTCGTCTCTGAGTGGAAAGAACCGAAATGAGTATATCGGTTCGTTGAGTTCTGAAACCTCTCCGATATCAAAGCAGATGCAGATGCCGTCGATGAGCTCTTCGCTTCCAACTTCCCTTGGCATCGGCTGAATGCCGAAGAAAACCGTGCGAACATGGTGATTCCCCCAGGCAAACGGGCCGTCTTTTTGGTCTTTCGGCAACCGCACTTCGATGGGCTCAACCTCCACCCCCCTCAACGATGAGCAGGGAATGTCGAGCTTTAGCTTCATCAGCATCGGCAGGATTGCCGGATAGCAATGGTAGTACGGGCGCTCGTTGGCAATCCACTTCTTCTCCAGCAGCACCCTGCGGTACATGAACGGAGAATCGTGCATTTCCGATATGTACTCTTGAAGCTCCCACCACTGCTCTCGGCTCTCAAAGTGTGTTTGAAGATTGAACTGCTTTAGGAAGCTCCACGAGTCTGTGTATTTGTAGAATTCCATACGCCTTACCTCCTAAAGAATGCGATAGCCAAAAGCACGTCGATTACGAGCAGAGATAATAGTGAGAATATAACCGCCATCATATTTAAGCCTCCTAAAAAAGTTGACACTGCATCTATACACTGGCATAGTTGACACAATGTATCAACTAAATACAGGGGGCAAGAGTGAAAATACTTGAAGCTAAAGATGGCAAATACCTCATTGAACATGAGGGGTTTGAGTTTATAGCGGAAAGAACTGGGATAGGCGTTGTTGTGAGCGGCAGCTTTGACAAACTAGCAGCTGAAACGAACACACATCCCGAAGACCTCTTTGACCTAGTTATGGAAACGATATTTGGATAAGGAGGCGAAATGCCAAAGATAGGAGTAGCAAAGTGTCTGAGCGAGAAGGAGCACCAAGAGGGAATCGAGGAGCTCCTTACTGTTATAGCAAAGAAAGGCGGCAAACGGCGTGGTGATGTGGTCATTGCATACGAAGAGGACATCTCGGTCTATGCAGTCCGCATGTGGCTCACACGGCCAATTCCGTCGAAGCACTGGAAGACTCTCGCACGGCTCTCAGGCCTTCCTCTTGTTCGCATCGAGGCCATCGCTCGAGAGCACTTCGATATGGCGGCTACGCCCGAGTGATGTTTAGAGGTCGTCAGGGAACTGGTCAACGAGCTTCTCGCTCAGTTTCTTGGCGATCTCTGGACAAACCTGTTTCGCTGGACAGAACCAACACCAGCCACCTTCCTTGTACATTGGGGCTTTTGCTTTTCCTGCCATCCATAAAGCTTGCTCCGCCCCTAGTGTAAGTTTCAGGCCCCAAGCGTCCAGGTCGTCTTTGGAAAATGTAATAGACGTCGAAGCATCTTCTACCCGTGGCTGCACGATCCGAACCTTTATCTGCTCAAGCTTCTTCTTCGAGCACGAGCGCAGGGCGACCGCATAATAGGCAAGCTGTGGATTCCCTTCAGTCTTAACCTTCTTGCCACGCCCGTACTTAAGGTCGACGATAACGCCCGTGGCTTTTCCGTCCTGAACACCTGTGGCGATAAAGTCAGCAGTCCCGAACATCTTCATGTCCTCGTTAAACGTAAGCCGCTGCTCGATGCGGATAGTCGGCGTGTTATCGAACGCCATGGCTTCCTCAACGCATGCGTAAACGTACTGCATCACAAAGTCGAACATATCCTCACGGCCCTCTCGTGTGCTCTGAAGAAACTCGTCCTTAAGGTCGTAGTTATTCTTTAGCCAGTGGTCGAGAATCTTCTCTGAGAGCTCGTGCGCCTCCGTACCCTCGAGCGCATAGGAGCTTGTAGGAGGCTCTGGGACGGTCATAGAGAGCCCGACAGAGCCAGGGCACTCTAGCCACCGCTCCGCAGAGCTTGCAGAGCAGAGGGCGTGTTTACGAGCGCTGTGGTTTATTTCTTCTGCCATAACTAATCTCTGGTAATGGCATCCACGCCACTATGTAGCGTTCTAGCCCCGTGTGAATTGTATCCCATAAGTCCCATCCTTTGCCTTTAATGAACAGAGCGATGACAGGCTCATAGGGCTCAACGGCAACAATATAATTCCCTGTCACAGGCGGATCCTGTTCGACAAGCATCCAACCCTCATACTTTACTTCTCGTTCTCGGCCTTTGCTTTGATGCATAAATAAGTAACGTAAAGATACTGCAGATAATCACTCGTTCCAATTTCTGGCTTGGCAGCCTTATAGCCAGCGAGGAATGCTTGCCGTGTAGCCAGAGTCATGTTGTCCTCACGATAATGCCCCCACCAATCTTGCGTGAATTCATCCGCTAGTTGTTCTGGCGTCTTAGTCATGGTGCCTCCTTCGGTGCGGCAGGTAGCGGCAGGTAGTGGGTGACTTCAAGCGTACTTGGAAAATCCCAAGTATTATCAAACCAGGTGATCTCAAATTGAAATGGCGAATGCTTATCCCCTCTAACTCTAAAGAGTACCAAGTAGTTTTCACCATCCTCCGGCAACCTATCCTTCACCGAAATCCAACCGTTCGAATTATTCGAAGAGTTGCAACCATCCGGTTTTTCCGGGGAGTTGATTACCTTATCGGCGTTAGCAAAGTGATCCAGCTTTGCCTGCAATCGCTTAAAGTTTTTCTCTGCTGCTAGTATATAAGCCTCGTGTCTAGCTTCTGCCTCTTCGTAGCCAGCTATATATGCCCTCTTTGTAGCAAAGTACTCGCGATCATTCTTAGCTAACAAACTAACGTATAGTATCGCTTGTCGTTCAATGCGATCCGCCAACTCTTCAGGTGTCTTGCTCATTTCTCTGCCTCCAATCTCATAACCATCCCATTAGCTTGTCGTAGCTGCGCTTCCAGGAATTGTATCTGGTCATATAGAGCGTTATGTGCGGTTTTATAGCCAGCCTCAAATCCTTTACAGGCGCACCCATAACACAACTCAGGCGAAGGAGGCTGCGTATTTAACCAGGAGTGAAACAAATCTATTAGCGTTTTACTCACTTCCAACCTCTTTGAGCTCTGCCTTCCACATCGCAATCTCTTCTTTTAGCTTTGCGACTTCTTCGTCTCTTGAGTGATAGCCCGCGAAAAATGTGTCTCTAATACGCATTGGCATAAGATATGAGGCATTACTGCGTATCCATTCTTCTACTAATTCTTCAGGTGTCTTGCTCATATCTACCTCCACCTCAGATTCATTATCTCGGCAATCCTGTAGAGTCCGTCACGAATGTCAGAGCCAATTGATGCGAGGCCAAACACTATGGCCATTGCGAGTACTAGATCGTCCATTTAGTCCCTAATCGCTAAATATTCTCTTCGTTCGTATTTTGTAGCATTTGGCGATACTTCATAGACATGAATAGCTTCTCGCTTGCCAGATACTCCTATCCCAACAGCATCGTAGAACGTAACAGTAAAGTGATCTGGCGAATCATAAGGCTCTATAAAAGCTTTATGCTTCTTTGCCCACGCATGGAGTTCTTTCATAGCTTCGTGAGTCTTGTCGCTCATGGCAACTCCTCCGGCATCTCTGCCCAATGGGTAACGCTGACAAACCCTTCTCGCACTTGCAGCCACTCGCCATAGACAAACTGTGAACTCCCAATAGTGCGAAAACTTCCGAGGTTATCGATCAGCACGACAAACCAGCGCTTGCTAGTCTCCGGCAATCTGTCATTCACGCTCGTCCACTCAATGACAGTGGTTTTCTTCTGCATCTGCTTGGCAAAAAGATACTTGAGAGCGTCAAGAGTGTGTGAGTCCTCTTTTACCCTCTTGGCATACCTATAGCCCACAAGGTCAACTACTTTTGAGTCGCTCATGATATTGCCTCCTTCACAGCGTACTTTGCATCAGTCCAGCCGAGCTCGTAAATGTGCTTAACAATCTCGTAGGGGACTTCGATAAAGTCGTACATTCCTTCGATATGGCTTTCGAAAGCTAATGTCCCTTCATGGCTTGTCATCGATAGCCTTCTATGCGGCTTAATGAACTTTATGTTCGGCCTACACGGAAACCTATTGTCTATTGCCTCCAACACGCTTTTCATACTTACTTATGCCTCCCAAAGTTTTTCATTACGTCTTCCATAATACTTTTTGTTTTTTCTTCTCCTAGATACATCAAGAGATTGAATGCCATTGATTGCGTGGCATTTTGCAACGCCATAATCTTCATCTGCGCTACGTTCATGTATTGCTCAAGGGCTTCTATGCGCTCTTCGAGGGATATCTCAACATCGTTCATTGCGTCACCAACCAGACAAACAACAAGATTGGAGTAATTATTGAGAGGGCGAAAGTGCAAAGCAGCATTACAACCTCTTTAGTCTTCCAACAGTCATTGCTATTTAAGCACATAAAAAACTCCAAGAAATTTGTAGATTTTTGCAGTGTTTGTACTCATAACTTCTTCACCAAACAGACGAACAATAAGCACCTTCCACCAAGGTGCCGTGATTCTCTCACCGCTTGCCATCTCGTAGTAGTTTCTAGGCTTCTTCTTGTGTAGCATTTTTCATTACCATTACAGCGTTATCGCCAAAGATTTTCTCGACCTTACATTGCAGATTAGTGCAAATAAAATGGTCACTGATTGCATTAAACATCAATCCAATGTGAGGAGAATCGAATGCGATTTTTGTCACACTGACCCATCCGCACATTGGACATCGCATCACATTCTTGTCGCTAACTGCGCTGAAACCTGAACCCATCTGCGACCTCTTGCTTCTGCTGAGCAGTTTCGGCGAAAGAAAAAATCTTATTTCTAAATTCGTCTACGCCAATATTCGTGAACCCCTCGACAATCCGAGAGAACGACAGAGCATAATCACGCTCATAGTCTTCTCCGAAATTGCCTGATATCCACTCTATAGCGTTATGTCTATCTTTTGCATGGATACCTGGAGTGATTAAGTCGAGCACGGCACGTTGTAGAACCGCCATTCCGAGAGCGCTTTCAGGGCAGCTCCCGGAATGCGGCTCAAACCACTCGCACTGCGTGACTTGTTTCTGCATCGGCGCAATCAGTCTACGTGACCTAGCAACCGAAGCGTTCTTCTTCATCTTGTACAGCACGAATGGTTTTTTCATTAGAAGTTATCCTCAATACCTACTGGTTCAGATACAGCAAGTGCCTCGAAAACCTCCTCGGCGCTTACTCCGCCACCGCCGAATCGCTCACCATCCTTCACCTTCTGTACTGCGTTTAAGTACAGCGTGACGCCCCAGCCAGTTGGGATGGCATACGAAGCAGGAGTGATGTTGATGCGACCGTAGCAACCACCGTAGAGCGCATCCTTGGACTCTACAGGCGTCCGTGATGCGTCTACTACAACTGGACGCTTTGCGGACTTTGCTCGAACGATCCAGTGGCCGTATGCAGGGTCTGACGGGTCTTTGTCATCGCCGTCCTTTATTGGAGGGTGCTTGAGCTTCTCAAGGCTTACGAACTTTGCTCCGAAAGCCTCTTTAGCAACCTTCTCCAAGTTCTTGCGAAGCGCTGAGATATCCTCAGTCTTAGGAATGTAGAGAGTAATCTCATACTTTCCTTCCTTCCCTGCTTCCATAGCTTTCGCCTTCTCGAAAACATACGGGAATGATACTCGTCCTGTCGGAGTCGTCATCTTATCGCCAAATACGCTACCCATTTTCTTCTTCCTTCACTATTTCGACCGCATCGGCGCTTTGAAGCTCATTCTTCACATCGCCTACTCGATCATCAATTTCCATAAATTTAAATTCCTCTTCTGGCCATCGCTTAAAGTCGTAATTCCTTTCGAGATACGACTCAATAGCGACTCGGCGCTTTGGAGGTATCGTCATGTAGAACCCTGGCTTACTTTTCTTAGTAAAGAAGATGCGCTGACCGCTGAGTAATCCTGCGACGATATATGCGCCAAGCGGCACAGTCTTCTCGCAGGTACCTGATAATTGCCTCCAATACCCATACATGTATTCCAAGTATGCGCTACACACGAAATTTTCCGACTTTGGTTTAAAGCGATCACAGTGCAATGCTTTAAAGAACAAGAAGGCTGAGTCAATCTCATCATCGAGTGCGAAGGCCAACATCCACTTCGCATACTCAATTCCTCTCATTCTCTGCTGGTCAGGAAGCTGCCTAAATACATCTAAGCCAATTCCGTACGCATGAAGCAGAGCGTAGCGAGATACGATATCAATTATCTTTAGGGCTCGTATCCCACAATCTGTTTGGCTCATACCGCTGGATCTTTTTCTCACGTCTCGCCTAATGCCTTTTCAATTTGACGTTGCTTCCTCTGGACGACCTTCAAGACTTTTTCATCAAGACTGTCAGCCGCTACTAAGTACTTCACTCGGCAAATTTCATTCTGCGTAACACGAAAAATTCTCCCCTCTGCTTGTTCATTAGTAGAGGGTACCCAATCGTATTCAGCCATAAACAGAGTGTGTGCTTTTGTAAGCGTTAGCCCTGTATTTGCGGCTTTCAACGATGCGATAAAAACTTTCGCTTTCCCATCCTGGAAAGTATCAACATTCTGCTGTCTTTCTGTTGGATGTGTCAACCCATTTATTCCAACAGCGTCAGAAATATTTTTCATGAGATGCTCGTACAGCTCTCTGTGGTGCACAAAAACGACGAGTTGTTCGACTTCTTCGAGAGCATCTTTGATTGCTTCAACGATAAGCGGAGCTTTCAGCATCGAAAGTTTTCTTCGAACCGTTGTTATATGTTCGCTCTCTAGCGGCACTCCGTTCTCAACTGCTTCGACAATCGCATCGACATCGATGCCCTCTTCGGCGTTGAAAACGTCCAATTCAGGCAATCTGATATAAACATTCTGACGCACAAGCCCAGGTAGCTCTCCGAGTACTTCAGATTTACTTCGGCGCACCATGAATGGCGTAGAGAACTCTTTGAGCTCCGTCAGGTTCTTGGAATGCGGATAGGTCACGCCCCACCTCGTGCGTTCTTCGACGCAGTAGCGACTCTTGAAGGCTTCCCAGGTAGCAAAGTGTTCTCGGCAACATCTGGAGAAAGATGTATACGCTTCGACCGCCCTCCCATTTGGTAACGGCGTTCCAGTCATAAGGAGTCGATAGGTGCAGCGGCCCCAGATGGGCACAAGGATGATGCGAGCCGTCTGCGAGCTTGCAGACTTCATAAGGTGCGACTCGTCGCAAACTAAAAGATCGTATGACCGCTTGCAGAGCTCTTCGTGTATCCTAACAGCAAGGTTGTACGACACGATGGTGACGTCGGACCCATCGAGCTTTTCAGACGATGAGTTTACCACCTGGACCGTCAGAGGATACGACGACCACTTGTTAACCTCTCGCTTCCAGTTCTCTTTTAAGCTTGCGGGGCAAACTATGAGAGCGCTCTTTGCTCTTAGTCTATTGAGCAACCCAATAGCCTGTGGTGTCTTTCCAGCACCAGGAGGGTCGCAGAGCATTGCAGCACGTTCATCTCGCTGGGTAACGATGGAAAAAAGTTTCTCTATTCCCTCGAGCTGATATTTGTATAGCGACATGAATATCTCTGTGGTATCAAAAGTTGACACGTTTGCAAAGGGTATAAATGACACGAGGAGTTAAGAAAGAATTCAAGGAAAAAACTCCGAAGCTCGAAGAACTCGGGCGTGGAGTTAAGGTTCCAGAGCTTCCAAAGTCGTTTAGAAAGAAATTATGGAACGTCGTTAAAGTTCGAACAGAGCTCAAACTATCTGAAGAGACTGAGCACTACATGAATATTTTGTGCCTTCACTTCGGAATCTCTCGCAACGATCTTATCCTTCATGCCATCAATCTACTGTGGCAAGAAGTCGCAGACTCTGTTGGACTCGAAAGGTTGAAGGACTACGAGGACAAACTAGAGTCGGTACGTCTTTATCGGCTTGAGCAAAAAGAGTTTGTTGCCGAAAGAAAAAAAAACAACAAACTAAAGTTTTACGCTCAAAACGATAAGCGAGGCTTCCAGCGTACTGACGAAGTGGGAACTATTTGGCGATACAATGCAAAAAAGCCCGTGCGTGATTACGTAAAAAAGAGGAAAGTGGCCACGGTGCTTGTTGAGGCCGAAGAAGACGTCGGTAAAGAATAGTGTAGGTGAGGCAAACCATGAATCAAGTAAAGGAACTACTCTTCGAAGTAGCGCAAAAATACGTGGCCGCAGGACTGCAGATTGTTGCAGTTCATAGTGCCAAGTGTCAGAACTCGGTCAAACGAGGCAAGGCTCCAACCCAATACGGCTGGCAGAAAAAGAAGCAGACGTGGGAGGAGTTGTCTAAAGAACTTGAGAGAGTATGGGCCAAAGAAGGCGGATGCAACATCGGCGTGGTGACCGGAAAAGCTTCGGGGCTTGTGTGCGTCGATATTGATGAGCCAGGTTGGTACGAGGAGCACGAGATGCACCTCGGCAATCCAATAGTTGAGCAAAGCCCAAGTGGCGGTATGCATCTCTACTACCGCTACCCGACCAACATCGACGGAGAGCTAAAGAGTCGGAGCAGCGCCGCACGTATCTTTAAAGGTGTCGACATCCTTGCCGACGGTGGTAACCAGGTAGTTACGTGGCCATCGGTGCATCAGAGTGGCAATGGTATGTACACTTTCGATAGAGGCCTTGATCTCCTCGATGCGCTCGAGGAGGCAGACGAGCTCCCGCAGTGGATAGTTGATGAGATGACCTCCACCCCTCGGCCCGTAGAAAAAAAGAGGGAAGAAGACAAACTTGGCGGTAACTTAGACCTTCATGCCGCACGACTTGCAATCCGCTCGTTCCCTCCAGCTGTAGAGGGCGGAGGAGGAGACCTGCAGACGTTGAAGGCTGCTATGATGTGTCGAGATTACGGATTGTCGCAGCGGCAGGTATTCGATCTTATGGCCGAAGAGTATAATCACCGATGCAGCCCGCCATGGGGCACACGGGATTTGGCGGACAAGGTTAAAAACGCATTCAAGTACGCCCAAAGGGGACAAGGCAATATGTCGATAGAGCATGTGTTTGATGAGGAGCCAGTGGTAGTGGAAGAGCAAAGAGTTCTGGCGTACTCGAAGAAGCATGCAGTGCATAATGCTCGAGTGTTCATTGAAAGAATGAAAGGCACTGTCGATTGTTTTGATGGGCAATTTGTACATTATGACACAAATGAAAAACGGTGGAGAGTTATCACGGACGGTGCCATCGAGAGTCTTGTCTTTCGTGACATGCCGCAAGAGGTTACCCAGACGATAAAAGCGTCGATGTTCTCTGATGTCCGAAAGATTGTGAAGATGGAACTTAGTAAGCCCCACGGAATCCCCGATGTCTGCTGGCGAAAAGAGGGCGTAGAGGGCACGGACTTTATCACGGTAAAGAATGGCATTCTGGATGTGTCGACGGGAGAACTTTTGCCCCACCAGAAAGAGTGGTTCTGCTTCCACTCCTTGCCGATGGTGTACGTTGAGCAGGGTGGATGCCCTGAGTTTCTTTCCTTTCTTGAGACCATCTGGGAAGGGGACAGCGAGCTCATCGAGTCGTTAAGATTGTGGATGGGGTATTGCTTGTTGACCTCCTGCAGCATGGAGAAGTTTGCAGTTTTCAAAGGTGCCAGCAGGGCCGGAAAGAGCACACTCGCCTCGGTCATCGAGAACATCGTAGGTCGAGAAAATACGGCGTCGACAAGTCTGTCTCTCATCGGAAGTGACTTTGGTCTTGAGAACCTCATGGGCCGTAAGCTTTGCGTTTTCCAAGATGCAGAGAGAGCGAGTTTGGATCGCATGGGCGTGGCTACGGAGCGCATTAAAAGTTTGGCGAGTAACGACCCAGTGGGGATTAACAGAAAGGGCCAAACTGTTGTGTTCCAACGCCTCGGCGTAAAGATTGCGTTTGTGTGCAACAAACTGCCGAACTTCCTGAACGACGAGAACGCTCTGACCAATAGAATGGTGGTGTTTCCTTTCTGGAAGTCTTTCTTAGGGCAGGAAGACACAAGCTTGAAGGAGCGGCTGGCGAAGGAGACGCAGGGCATCTTTAACTGGGCGCTCGTAGGAGCTCGAAGGCTGTTGAGGGGCGATAAGTTGTTCACAGCGCAAAAAGGTTTAGAAGCCATACAGGAAATAACGGAGCAGTTGGATAGCGTCCAAGGATATATCTCTGAGTGCGTAGAAGTAACTGATATGGGTCATAGCTTCGTCACAGCTGACGACCTATGGGCTTCGTACAAGGAGTGGTGCAAGGACTCAGGACGACATACAAAGCATAAGCAGCGGTTTTTCCAGGAGATATCTCAGCATCCTTCGCTCATGAAGCGAAAGGAACGGAGGAACAATCGCCGTGGTTTTCATGGCATTCGAGTGACGAATGATGTCTTCGCTGCGGTCGGTGAGGACGATGCAGGCGACCCTCCGTTCTAATTTCGTTGACACCGACAAGCTTCCGGGGGGATACTGAGTGTGTGTGTTCTCTAGGAGGCTTTATGAATATTAGAACTGTGGGTCCATTGGGTCGTCGTCGGGTAGGGGTGTTGGTAACCCTTCTATCTCCAGCGCTTCTTCTTCTTTCAGGATGTCACGGAGGCGGTCGCTCTGCTCCGTACCCAGGGATATATTCTGTACCAGTATATTATTATCCCGCACGAGTGTCGCCCTCACGGGTATATTATCCGGGTTACTATTCAGGCCGACGTACTGAGTCTTGCGAACGTCATCGTCAAACTCCTCGGGCTTCATGGCCTTCAAGAGGAACATCAAGAGGACGTCGCTTTTAGCCTGAGCACGCAGGAATGCGGCTTTTCGGAGCTCTTCGACCCAATGCTCCTCGGCAATCTTCATTGCCTTTTTGAACTCTTGGTCTTCTGTTTTCCAGCGTTCCAGTGAGGCTCTGGGGACGCCGGAGGAGCGCAGGGCGCTCTTGGTTATCCCGCCGTTTGTCGTGTAAGCATCGATGAATTTTTGTTGGTCGACGGACAGCGGAGATGTTTTTTCAACGGCAGATGAGAACGGTTCTTCCACGCCCAGCAGTTGATTGATGTACTTCTCTGTCGCTTTTTTACTCATCGCCGATACATTTTTCGAAGCTTGCGCCGTTGGTCTTCTATCGTAAGGCGCAGGGCCTCTTTCTCTGTTAACTGGATGCGGGGAGCCTCAAGGACATCTGGGAAGAAGTTACGGGCCATGGCATTAGGCCCATAAATGGCGGCGGTGACAATCCGTGGGGACTCCGAAGAGATCTCGTAGCCGGAAGGAACGGTGGTTTTCCTAGCCGTCTGCCAAGCTGACGGACCTTTCTGCCTTTTTACTCTCTCCGGTCGATAACTCGCCTTCTCCCTCCGGTGTGTTCCGGGTTTCATGCGGCCTCGAAGTTCCCGCCAGCGCTTCTTGGAGAAGAGCTTTTTGAGGAGCTCCAGAAGGGAAAGCAGAGGGGCTCTAAAGGCCTCTTCGCACGGGTAGCTCTTTTGCTTCCCTGGCTTTCTCTGGAGGCACCTTTGACAGCCTACGCATTGGTCTACGTCCATAAGTCCTTAGAAGGCATTTCGGCATGTTTAGACTTTTCTGCCAAGAGAACCATAGCCTTTGCCATCGCTAGGATGGCCAAACTGTGGGCCCTTAGTTGCCGTGAAAGATAACAGAGGGCCATGACCGTGAGCACAATGTGGAGAATGAGGCCTATTATCACTTATCGACCCTCACTATAACACTGTTTTTACCAGGCTTTCTGGTCTCTAAAGACTTGCGGATTGCCGTCTGAAAGAAGTCTGGGTCCTCGGACAGATGGGCGCATATCCAGTAAAGACTCATGACCTCTCGAGAGTCTGAGAAGAGCCAAGCGGACGCCCAGTACCGAAGGTGCGGTCGGTCGTATATGGGCACAGAGTAGTCGATGATGGCTCGCTGGATGACGGCTACCAAGAGCCGCTTCTCGGGCAACTGAGGCTCGTAGGGCTCATCGTAGTCGATGTAGGGCGTCTTGGGCTCTTTGCTCATGACGGGCCTCCGGGGGTGCGTGGGCCCATGGGCGCTTTGGGCTCTTTGCTCATGACGGGCCTCCGGGCTCGGCGTAGTCTTTGAGCACCTCGAGGGCCTGTCGGAGGGAAAAGACCACTTCGGCTTTATAGCCCGTAGAACGAGCGTAGGCGAGAAATTCCTTCTGAGCCATAGAGAGGGTGCCCCCTTGCGCTTTAAACTCAATGAAGAGGCCGTGGAAGCCCTTAGAAGGCAAAGGGACGAAGACGTCGGGAGTGCCAGAGAGCATTCCCTCCCTCCAGGCTCGGATTCTTTTCGACTTGGAGTCCAAGAAACCGTTGGGGATGGCGAAGGCATACTTGGCCCATGGCTGCTTGAGCCGTCGAAGGACGGCGAAAAACCGAGACTGCTCAAGATGTTCGGAGGGTATATGCCCCATACGAGCGGACCTAGCACCAGAGGACGGCGAGGGCAACAAGGGGGGCCCGAAAGGGACCCGAAGGCCGCCTGTGGATAACTCTGCCAGAGGTCGAAAACGGGCACTTACGCCATAACTGCTCGTAATCATTAGACACCCGCTCATTTTTCTGCCAGCCCTGCCAGAGGTCTGCCAGAGGTTTTTAGACCTCTGGCAGAGTTATCCACAGGGCTAAGGGTGCCATATCATTCGAGAAAGAGGGTTACCTGTGGATAACTCTGCCAGAGGTTTGGCCAAAAGTGGGAAAGGCCCTCTTTTTTTTTATGCACCTCATGTTTTTTTTAAGTGTCACCACAATATCGTAGAAAAAAAAGGTACTTTAGTTTGAGTAACCTCTGGCAGCCTGTGGATAAGTAAGGGTGTTTTAGAGAAAAGAAGAATGCTTTCGCTTACTTAAACCTGTGGATAACTCTGCCAGGGGTCTGGCAGACCTCTGGCAACCCTGGCAGAGAAAAACGACCTAAGTACCTGACGGAAGGTTACCCTCCCCCCCCTACACGTTTTTTTATTTTGTTAAATAAGTTGACTCTTTCGCGGTAATCTGTTGACAATTTTCCTGTAAGTACCTGAAATTGTGTTGTCGTGTGTCAACATCCTACGGTAATAAGTGTCAAAAGTGAACCTAAATTCAAGTAGTTACAGATTTATTGTGTGTCAACTATCAACAGATTACCGCGAAAGAGTCAACAGATTACCGTAGATTGTCAACAGATTACCGTGGGAATACGTTGATACGTTGTTTTATTTTCACGGTAATCTGTTGATACTTACCGTGAAAATTGCACAAAAAAGGCCCTCCGAAGAGGGCCTGTGGGAAATATAGAGGGGCTTAGGGGGGAGGGGTGGAAATAAGGGGGGTGCCCCCCCCCTAAGCCCACCTAAGCCCCCTTCACTATCCCCTCCTACCCGCAAAATGCTGCTCATACTCTCGAGCACAGTCCGCCAATTCTCGGAGCTCGTGGACGATTCGGTACCAGTCGAATTTCTCATCCATCGGCCCGGTGGAGGCGTGATAGGAGATGGCCGCAGCCACCGCTTCAAGCACCTCGGGAATTTCACTCTTCTTAGCTAACTCTAACAACTCATGCATACAGCCTCCGCAATGTCCCACATACCCTGGTTGAGCGATATCGAGCGGTCAATCGCCTTGACCTCCCTCGAGCGTATCGAAGTACCATTATCTCGATACTGCGTCACGCCACCTCGGATGATTCGCTCCTGCACGGTGTTGAACGTGTTCCAGAGTGTCGGCACCCGCTGGTCCTGGCGATGGTTCCAGAGGAGGGCATTCGGAGATATCCGATAGCCGCTTCCATCCCATACCATGTCGATAACACGCTGGGAGAACTCCAACTGCTGACGTCCGTCGAGAGTGATGGCCTTCATCCTGTCCGAAAGATTGATGGCCCTCTCAAGCGACGAAGTCACCCTCTGAATCCCAGCCCGGATAAACTCCTCGGTCAAGCCGAGGTGACGAAACCGGACGTCCTCAGCGCTCGCACCTACCACTAGGCCGTTGGCACAGATGCGCTCAAAGAGGCCCGAGAGGAGTCGGAGGCTACTGGTCCCATCATGGCTATTCTTCAGCATGATGCGTGGAACCGTAGAGCCCATAGAGCCCTCAGCATCCGTGCGTGTGAGAACAACGCAATGCTGCTGCTTGCCGATGCGCTCTGCCACACGAACCTTCTTCTCCCGATAGTCCGTAGGCACCCAGCCGTCCGCCCGAAAGGTCTCGAGGATATCTGCCGTTGAGACCATCGAGTACTCATCGCTCATGCGCTCGTAAGGACTCAATGCCCTTACGGTCTCTTTCTGACTCAAGTCCATAAAATTCACAAGATTCATAATTGCCTCCAAAATATATTAGCCATTAGGCCCCCACCGTCTAAAAACGGGGGATACCCCCACTACTCATTGCCCTCGAGGTCATCCACTTCTAGATGGAACTCAACGTCCAAGGCCCGAAGGTACACGAGGTCCTCAAGAGCTTCTGCTACGATGCGCTCAGCGGCTGCTTCGATGCTCTCGCCCTCTTTGACCTCCAGTGTATGGCCCTGTGCGTACTCCCAAGGTTCCATCGGCTGCAGGCCCTCAAGGCGCTCGTAAACGCCGGAGGAGCTTATCTCCCACAGGAACGCCTCAGACTCCTTGTCGCCGTCGATGACGCCTTGCAGCGCCTCCTCGATCCCTGGGTAGGCGAAGAATTGGTCGATGCCGTTGATGGTCAGGCATGGGTCGACCGGGAACGTCTTCAGGCCCTCGGGGAGTTCTACGCCTCCGTCAGGCAGTGTGGCGAGGAACGCCTCGCCGTTGCTCATGTCCACCGTCAGCATGACCGGGCGGGGCACGTCGCCGTCCCAGCATAGGTACGGAGCGAGCTCCCGTGACCGCTTGTAGTCTCTGTCTATTTTTAGTCTCATAGTTGCCTCCTATAGCTTTGTGTAAAGTCCTGTTACGCTCGTGAAGAGCGATTGCAGCTGGTCGAAGTAAACGCCGTTGTACTCCTGCACTACCTTCACGTTCCCTGCACGAACGAGCGAGAACCGCATATCGTACTCGTCGGATGGCGTAAGGGTAATCTCCACCACGTTTGCCTTGCGGCACGGGAGCCGGAACCTCAAGCCCTTGCCCGTCGATACGAATGCTTTGGCACCCGTCATGACGACGAAGCGCCCTCCACCTAACTGCTCAAAGATTGTCTGTGCGATTGTCATACTTGCCTCCTAAAATTGCTCGAGAGCGTCACGTCACTCTCTAGCGTGGCCCAACCTTCTCACACCTCCACTAATGTGTCAACGGAATAAGAAGACTTTTTCATTCCTTCTGGCCTCAGAGAATATTCTACCTTCTGGATGCACCAGATTGTGAACAATATTGCGGTAATAGTTCCCATGATGATGTTTGCTGTTCTCATATTTGCCCCTTAGTCATTAACTGCCCACACACCCCTTATCGAGTGTGTGGGCCAAAACCTTTACTGCTTTTGCGCGATCGGTCGTGAAAAAAAGCCGTGCTTTGGGTCGTTCTTCGCTGGCTCGATAGTAGCCTTGAAGGTAACCACAGTCCCCCTCTCAGGAACTTCGAACGCTGACGGCACTGTGCCCCAGAGCGTGTAGCCTTCTGTGGTCTTCACAAGCATCTTCAACACGCTCCCGTAGGTTCCATCTGACCACTTAGTGGTGAGCACCGTGCCCGTTACCTGAAGGCGTCCTGTAGGACATGGGAGTGCGGCCTCTTTCTCTCTCTCTCGCTGCGCCGCTATCTCCTCTCGGTTTGTAATCTTGTGAAGGAGCGAGCGCATGAATGCAATCTGCTTCTCGGACATATCCCCGTAGCGAATGAGGTTGCGGACCATGTCGCATACTGTGGTCTCTTCGTAAAAAGAGGCCCTCTCCTTATCGTTGAAAAGCGCCCATGCCTGGGAAAGTCCAAGGCTCGAGAGCGTAGCCTCAGCCTTCCTCTTTCCTGCTATTGCCTCACGAGCGCCCTTAGCTGCTTTTCGAGCCTTTGCGAATCGCTCACCCTCGCCCATGTGAAGCTTGTTGGCGCACTCTTCGCCTACGTTGATATATGTGTTTGTGAGAGCGTGGTGGAACGTAGCGAGATATACGGCATGAGCTCCGCAGCAGTCGCACGTTCCGCCGTGCTCATGACTCGACCAGCGCCCGCCGCTACTTTTCATGTGCTCTCGAATGTTCTCCTGCTCCTCGAAGAGAAGCTCAGAGCCCATTACGACCTCAACTGCATTCGGGTCATACCAGATGCCAACGAAGTCGTAGTTCTCAGGCTGAATTGCAGATGGTCGATGAATGTCTGTTCTTGCGCTTGTCATAATTGCCTCCACTTTTTAAAGAGCTCACGTTGCTCTCTACTGCTATGATTACATCACAACGAGAAAAGGTGTCAACTATCTCTGGGGAAATTTTCCAAGATTTTCAAAAGTCGATCAAAATATATTAGAATTTTTTTCGGAATCTGGATTTTCGGGGGTACCCCCCTAACCTTAAGTACCTGAATCGTGGTTAAGTAGCTGTTTTCAGGCTTTTTTTCCAACTACTTGAAAACACTAGGGAACCTAACCCCCTGAAACGTGGTTAACCTATTGAAAACACTATGAGCCGACCTAACCCCCTGAAACGTGGTTAACCCCCAGGAATCACTAGGGGCCGACCTAACCCCCTGAAACGTGGTTAACCCCTAGGAATCATTAGAAATCGCACCAAACGAGACGCGAAAACCCCCGACATCTCTAGTGAAATCAGCTACTTACCCCCATTTTCCCCCCTCAGGCCCTCAGGCCCTGAGGCCTGCACGCCCTCAGGCCCTCAGGCCTGCACGCCTGCACGCCCTGAGGCCTGCACGCCCTGAGGCCTGCACGCCCTGAGGCCTGCACGCCTGCACGCCCTCAGGCCCTCAGGCCCTGAGGCCTGCACGCCCTGAGGCCTGCACGCCTGCACGCCTGCACGCCCTCAGGCCCTCAGGCCCTCAGGCCCTCAGGCCCTCAGGCCCTCAGGCCCTGAGGCCTGCACGCCCTGAGGCCTGCACGCCCTGAGGCCTGCACGCCTGCACGCCTGCACGCCTGCACGCCCTGAGGCCTGCACGCCTGCACGCCTGCACGCCCTGAGGCCTGCACGCCTGCACGCCTGCACGCCCTGAGGCCTGCACGCCTGCACGCCTGCACGCCTGCACGCCTGCACGCCTGCACGCCTGCACGCCTGCACGCCTGCACGCCTGCACGCCTGCACGCCCTTACACCCTTAA
>Ga0208222_1000025_pt1 | contig 41746 bp, 41 predicted proteins | sample LakMenEpi13Sep09_FD_150694 | JGI IMG/M metagenome (GOLD analysis project Ga0208222, IMG submission 150694) | Freshwater microbial communities from Lake Mendota, WI - 13SEP2009 deep hole epilimnion (SPAdes) | ecosystem: Environmental > Aquatic > Freshwater > Lentic | place: Lake Mendota, Madison...
CGCGCTAGCCATGGAAGATCGTGGGGCTAACAAGAATCGAACTTGTGACCTCATCCTTATCAGGGATGCGCTCTAACCAACTGAGCTATAGCCCCGAATTGTTATCGGGGGAAAAGAGCCTACTGGCGCTTTCCTTCACCCTCAACCGTGCTCACCACAACCTCTTCTTCCAATACAGAGACCCGAATGCCGCCAACGAGGTCGGTGATCAGGTTGAACACTGTGGCGCACAAGACCCAAATGGCGGTGAGCAGCACGACCACAAAGAGGCCAAGAAACATGGTGTTGAAAAACAGTTGAACCCCATTGAACTGGAACGACTCCCAGCCAAACGACTCGAGAAATCGTTCGATGTTGTCGATGGTGCCCGTTGCCGACGCAACGCTCCACAACAACACGAGTGCAATAAGTGCCATGAGATACAGCACGCCGTGGAACACAATGCCGACGCGAAATGCCGACCACGGATCGATCTCGCGGATGACACGCGATACGCGTCGAACGCGTGGGCCTCGTGGCGATGTAGTCACGGATTCATTGTAGGCAACGCAGGCGCCCATTGATCGAAGGCTTGTGCGGATGCACTTGCTGCGCCAAACGCCACCACTGCGGTAAACGTGCCGTTGGAGTCGCGATTATCGGTGAACGACGCGGGTGTTGCGAGGTTGGCTTTAGCAATATTTGTTGCGTGTTCGACACCGCCGTAAATGCCGGCGAGTGCGGTTGCGTCGGCAGCAATTTGTGAGCGAGTGCTGTTTAACAATTGGACGGAGAACAACATGAGCAAAGCCATGAGCGCACTTGTTATGCCCAACCCACCGACAACAACAATGAGGATGTTGCCGTCTTCTGTGTTGTCTATGTTTGTCAGGATTCGTCGTGCGACAAAATGAGCGCAGCGGATGCAACCACTTGCCCTTGATCAAGGCTCATGATGCGCACGCCTGTTGCCGCGCGACCTTGGCTTGAAATTTCCTTGACTGGGGTGCGAATAGTTGTGCCACCCGATGAAACCACCACAATGTCGTCGTCGATTCCCACCATGAACGCAGCAACAACCGCGCCTTTCTTGCCGGTGAGTTTGATTCCGATCATGCCCATGCCGCCTCGGCCCTTGCGAGCAAAGTTGTTGAGTTGCGTGCGCTTGCCGTAGCCAGATTCGGTGATGAGGAGAATGGCCGAATCGTCCTTGGCCACATCAACCGACACCACTTCATCATTTGCGCGCAACTTCATGCCACGAACACCTGCTGCTGAACGACCCATCGGGCGTACAACTTTTTCGGCGAAGCGAATGGTTTGTCCGCCTTTAGAGACCATGAACACGTCGTCGGTGCCGGATGTTTCGATGACGCGAACCAGTTCGTCCTTCGGGCGCAACTTCAACGCAATGAGGCCATCACGTCGGCTGGAGTCGTATTCGTTAAAGGCAGTCTTCTTTACTTGGCCCTGCTTGGTTGCGAAGAACAAGAAGCGCTCGCCTGGGAATTCGCGTGTGTCAATGATGGCCTGAATGGTTTCGCCCTGGTTGAGGGGAAGCAGGTTGACAATTGGCATGCCCTTTGCGGTTCGCTCGCGCTCGGGGATGTCGAGTGCACGCAGGCGATAGACGCGCCCGCGGTTGGAGAAGAACAACAAATACGAGTGGGTTGTGGTGAAGATGACATGGCGAACGATGTCGTCTGCCTTCATCTTTGCGCCGCTCACACCGCGGCCGCCGCGGCCTTGGGTGCGGAACGAGTCGGCGCTGACGGCCTTCACGTACTGGGCTTCGGTCATCACGATGACCAACTCTTTGTTGTCGACCAAGTCTTCGACGCTTAGTTCGCCAACGTCGTGGGTGATCTGACAAACGCGCGGTGTTGCGAATGCTTCGCGCACTGCGCTGAGTTCCTTGGTGATCACAGCGCGCAGTTTGGTGTCGGAGTTCAGAATTGATTCCAACTCTTTGATGCGTGCAAGCACATCTTTTTGTTCGGTTTCCAAATCGATGCGCGAAAGGCGAGTTAGTTGACGCAACTGCATATCGAGAATGTCGATTGCCTGGCGCTCGGAGAAGCCATACTTCTTGCCCATAAGCGCCTCTTTGGCCGACGATGCATCTTCGCTGCTGCGGATGAGCTTGATGATTTCGTCGATGACGTTGAGGGCCTTGAGTCGACCTTCCAAAATGTGGTTGCGGTCGTTTGCTTTTTGCAGACGGAACTTGGAACGCCTTGTGGTGACTTCCAATTGGTGATCGACGTAGCCAACCAGCGCGTCGCGCAAGTTGAGTGTGCGGGGCACGCCGTGCACAAGTGCAACCATGTTGACGGGGAAGCTTGTTTGTAGTTGTGTCAGTTTGAACAAGTTGTTCATGACCACGTTGGAGTTGGCATCACGCTTGAGTGTGATGATGAGGTTTGTTTCGCCACCAGACGAGTTGTCGTTGACGTCGGCGATGCCATCCAAGTCGCCGCCGTCGACCAGTTCTTGAATGCGTGCGGCGATTGCAGAACAGCTTGCTTGGTACGGAAGTTCGGTGACGATGATCAGCATCTGGCCCTTGCGACCTTCTTCGATGCTCACCTTCGCGCGCATCTTGATGCTGCCGCGGCCGGTGTTGTAGGCATCACGAATGCCGTCGCGACCAAGAATGGTTCCACCCGTTGGGAAGTCGGGGCCCTTGACAAACTTCATCAAGTCGGTGGTTGTTGCTTCGGGGTTTTCGATGAGATGCAGAGCAGCGTCGACTACTTCGCCCAAGTTGTGCGGCGGGATGCTGGTGGCCATGCCCACGGCAATGCCTTGGCTTCCGTTGACGAGCAAGTTGGGAAAGCGTGCTGGCAAAACAATTGGTTCTTCGGCTGTTCCGTCGTAAGTGGCAATGAGGTCGACTGTGTCTTCGTCGATGTCGGCCAACAACTGCATGGCAAGTGGGTGCAAACGCGACTCGGTGTAACGGCTGGCGGCCGGGCCGAAGTCTGGCGAACCATAGTTGCCGTGGAAGTCGATAAGCGGGTGGCGCAAAGAAAATGGTTGCGCCATGCGCACGAGTGCGTCGTAAATGGCGCCGTCACCGTGCGGGTGATATCGGGCCATGGTGTCACCTGTGACGCGGGCACACTTTACGAATGGACGGTCGGGGCGGAAGCCCTGTTGGTCCATGTCCCAGATGATTCGGCGGTGAACCGGCTTGAGGCCGTCGCGAACGTCGGGCAACGCGCGCGACATGATGACTGACATTGCGTAGTCGAGGAATGAACGCTCCATCTCGTCTTGCAACTGCACTGGTTGCACCGAGTCGGGGTTAGCAAACAGGTTTTCCTGAGGGCGCGGCGGTTTCGTTGGCGGAGTTGCACCGGCTGCTACTGGATCCGTCTCTTTTTTATCCGCGGCCTTGGCTGCGGACTTTGCTGCCGGTTTCGCTACTTTTTTGGCTGGTTTTTTGCTGGCCATAACTCAATCGTCCTTGGTGGTCGCGTCTAGAAGTCGAGGTTGCGCACGTCGCGCGCGTTGGTCTGAATGAATTTCTTGCGGCTTTCTACGTCGTCGCCCATGAGCACGCTCATGATGTCTTCGGCAAGTGCTGCCTCGTCAACTGTGATTTGCAACAAGGTGCGCGAGTCGGCGTGCATGGTGGTGCCGCGAAGCTCTTGCCAGTCCATTTCGCCAAGACCCTTCAAGCGCTGAAACTCTTTTTTGTGATTCGGGTGTTCGGCAAGGAATTTTTCTTTTGCTGAATCGTCCTTGAGATAAATCTTTTCTTTGCCGACCTCGGTGGAAAACAAAGGAGGTTGCGCAATATAGATGTATCCGGCCTCGACCATGGGGCGCATTTGGCGATAAAAGAATGTGAGCAGCAGGGTGCGGATGTGGCTGCCGTCTACGTCGGCGTCGGCCAAAATAACCACTTTGTGATAGCGGGCTTTGCTCACATCAAACTCGTCGTTGCCGATGCCACCACCGATGGCAGTGATCAATGTTTGAATTTCGGTGTTCTTCAACATTTTGTCGAGACGTGCGCGTTCGACATTGAGAATTTTTCCGCGAATTGGCAAGATCGCTTGCGTTCTTGGCTCGCGTGCGTCTACTGCTGTGCCGCCGGCCGAGTCGCCTTCAACGATGAACAATTCGGTTTCACTGGCGTCGGTACTGGTGCAATCTTTCAACTTGTCGGGCATGCCCGCGCCCGCGAGTGCAGTTTTGCGGCGCACTGCGTTGCGTGCATTTTTTGCAGCGATGCGAGCTTGTGCCGCAGCAACTGCTTTTTTAACGATGCGGTTTGCCTCGGTGGGGTTTTCTTGCAACCACTCTTCAAGTTTTGAGTTGGTTTCTTTTTGCACGAACGAACGGATGGAGACGTTGCCGAGTTTGGCTTTGGTTTGTCCTTCGAACTGTGGTTCACGCAACTTCACAGCAATGATTGCCGTGATGCCTTCGCGGATGTCTTCGCCGAGCAGGTTTTCATCTTTTTCTTTGAGGGCGCCAGATGCTCGTGCGTATTTATTGAGCACTGATGTGAGTGCGGTTTTGAAGCCCTCAACGTGCATGCCGCCTTCGACTGTGGAAATACCGTTGGCATAACCATAAATACCCTCGTAATAACCCGTATTCCATTGCAGTGCTACGTCGACGGTTTGGTCGGCTTCGCTGGCCTCGTAATGCGCCACCTTGGTGAACAGGGCTTCGCGCGAGGCGTTGAGGTGCTTAACGAAGTCGACGATTCCGCCTTTGTATTGGTATGTAATTTTCTGCTTCTTGTCGGGTCGTTCGTCGGCGAAAACAATTTCTAGATCACGGTTAAGGAACGCAATGGTCTGCAATCGCTCGGTGACGGTGCGTGCAACGAACTCGACGCCTTCCGCAGCAAAAATAGTTGGGTCTGGAGAAAAAGAAATGGTGGTGCCAGTGTTTGTTTTGTTTGGAGACGGACCAACCTTGGCAATCTTGCCTTTTGGTTTTCCGCCATCAATAAACTCTTGTCGGTAGCGAACGCCGTCGCGATCAACTTCTGCAACAAGACGTTTCGATAATGCGTTGACAACGCTGACGCCCACGCCGTGCAAACCACCGGACACCTTGTAGCCGTCGCCGCCAAATTTTCCGCCTGCGTGCAACACGGTGAGCACCACTTCGAGTGCGCTCTTGCCTTTGTGTGGGCCGCTTGGGTATGGGTCGATTGGAATGCCGCGGCCGTTGTCGGTAACCGAGCAGGAGCCGTCTTCATGCAACGTGACGACCACCTTGGTGCAGTAGCCGGCCATTGCCTCGTCTACTGCGTTGTCGACCACTTCCCAGATGAGGTGATGCAAACCAGCAAGACCGGTGGAACCGATGTACATGCCTGGGCGTTTGCGAACCGGGTCGAGACCTTCAAGAACTTGGATGTCTTTTGCGCCATAAGTGGCGGAGCCGGTTGTTGCCGACTTTGTGGATTTGCTGGTGGCCATCAGTTACTCGCTACTTGTGAGGACGGAAAAAATGAGGAATTGAGAGGCATAAACAACACGCTGAAGTCTACCAATTACTTCGTGCGCGTATTGCGTTTTACACGCACATCAATGCCAACGATGGTGCTTGCTGTAGCGGATGAAAGTAACGCAAGTAGCTGTGGTTCGAGAAACCTCATTTGCGTAGCCCATGATGCTTCGTCTACTTCTACATGCAACCGCTGGTTTTCAATTTTTATTGGTGTGACGTGCGCGGCAACATGCTCGCCTACCAAAATCGCCCAATCGCCAAAAACACTGTTGATGGTGTCTGCCGATTCGGAACCCAACCGACCAAGCAGCAAGTTGAGTTGCTCGCCAAGGGTGCCCATGTTTTCAAACGAAGGGACTTCGTCGTCGGGTGAATGCGGAAGATTGGTCATGGTTATAGAGATGTGTACTTGGCGCCGGTGTCGGGGACGATGGCGCCCGCGGCAATGTGGACTATACGGTCTGGGTGTGCCGCGGCCGGCAACAGCCCTGCGGTTGTAATCAGCACCTGCCCGACCGGGAAATGGCGTAACAGCGCGGCGCTGCGCTGTGGGTCCAACTCGGACAGCACGTCGTCGAGGATGAGCACGGGGCTGCTGCCGGCGGCTTCGGTGACGAGGCGGTGCACCGCCAAACGCATGGCGAGCGCAAGTGTTCGTTGCTCTCCTTGCGATGCGTGCGATCGGGCAGCCAAACCATTGATCAAGAGATCCACATCGTCGCGATGCGGGCCAACAGTGCTTGAGCCGCGACGGATGTCGTCATTGCGATGGTTCGCAAGTTCGGACGCAAGGCCATTGCGTCGCCACGCGGGCTCGTAAATCATGGCGATCGGGGTTTCTTTTTCTGCCAGCTCTTCATACGCACGCGACACTTCGGGAGAAATGGTTGCAACGAGGCGCGCACGATGTTCGCCTAGATCGGTGCCAAGCGCCGCAAACTTTTCGTCCCAGACATCAAGCGTGGTGGCAATGTCGGCAGTGAGACGGCCGTTTGACTGTTTCAACAGTGCGTTTCGTTGTTTGAGCACCCGTTCAAACTCAGTGAGGAGCGCGTCGATGGTTGGGGTAATGGCAACAAGCGCATCATCTAGAAATTGGCGGCGTACACCTGGCGAGTCTTTGACCAGGTCGAGGTCCTCCGGAGAGAACACTGTGGTGCGCATCACCCCCAACAAGTCCTTTGTTCGAGCGAGTTTTTGGCGGTTTACTTGCACTTTGTTGCGCCCCACCCTTGCCAGCTCGGCCTCGATGAGCACTTCTCGCCCATCGTCGTGAACAACAGTTGCCCGAATGATGGCCGAGTTCGAGCCTGTGCGGATCATTGCTTCGTTGGGTACGCCCCGAAAACTTTTTAACGTTGCTAAAAACGACAACGCTTCGGTGAGGTTCGTTTTACCTTGGCCGTTGTTTCCAACAATTGCGGTGACGCCAGTGGAAAGAGAAATGGTTGCGTTGGCGTAGTTACGAAAATTAGTGAGTTCCAGGTGTTGAATAATCACGCTTGCGCCACAACAAACAAATTATGTGGTGAGGCGTTGCGGCATTACCAAGTACAGATACTCGTCGGCCCCAACACCACGAAGGACTGCAGGTTTGATTGGGTCTGTGGTTTCGATGGTGATCTCGTCGCCGCTCACCGCTTCGATGCCTGCGGCCAAATACTCCGGATTGAAACCGACAGTTACTTCCGACCCAACGAGTGTTGCGTCCAGTTCCTCCACAGTGTTACCCACATCCTGTGTAAGCACTACTAGTCGCAACGAGGTTGCAGTCATCTCCAAACGAACAGGAGTTGTTTCGCGCGCCAAGATGCGACAACGACGAATTGCTTCGAGCAACGGTTCGCGTGCTGTTGTTAATTTGTTTGGGTAGCTCGGCTGAATGAGCTGGCGATAATTAGGAAACTCGACTGCAAGCAGGCTGGTGGACAACGAAGCGTTGCCGACGCGGAAGGTTGCACGGTTTTCCTCTAGACACAATGTGACGTCGCCACCAGCGCCGAGTAAACGGTTCAGTTCGCCGAGCGCGCGGCCCGGAATAACCACTTTTTGCCCATGTCCGAGCACGGTTGTGCCGGGTAAATCGCGAACAGCCAAGCGGTACGAGTCGGTTGCTACAAGGCGCAAACCTTCCGGTTCGGCGGCCATCAATACACCTGTAAGTGCAAGGCGCTGCATGTCAACGCTTGCAGCCCGCACAACTTGACGCAATGCTTCTGCAAGAACAGGCGCCGAAAGAGTTACTGGTGGTGCGCTGGCTACGGCAATTGTTGGAAAGTCGGTGACGGCAAACGTGGACACCGTGAATTGTGAGCGACCCGCACTGATTGACACATCCTCGCCGGTTGTTTCGACGGTGATTTTTCCTTCACCCATCGAACGCACGATGTCGCTCATCAGTTTTGCGCTGGCAACCACCACTCCGTCGCCTTGGCCACCAACAGGCAAAGTGAATTGCACTGACAAATCGTTGTCGGTGCACGACAGTTGAAGTTCGTCGCCAATTACTTGCATTCGAACACCCGACAACGCAGGCATGGCATTGTTGCGGGTGGATGCAACACGAGCAGTTGCACTGAGCGCTTCTGCAAGAACTTCTCTCTCGACTCTAAATTTCATGACGGCACCCCTGGCATCTGTGCTTTTAGTGTTGTTTGTGGATGGATATATAAAGGTCTAATAACAGTAATAAGGGCTGTGGATTGTGGATGAAGTGGTGCAAACCCAAATGCAGTAACGAAACGTTGCACACACACAACGCACCCGCGCAACACATCTTGCACGGTTGTAGTTATCCGAGCGGTGTACAACCAAGAGTTATCCACTAGTTGTCCGCCCTTCGTCCACACGGTTGTCCCCATGGCAGTTACGACGTCTTGCACTTCTGAACAAGCTCGGTCACTTGGTCGTACACCTGTTTACGCTCGCTCATCATTCGTTGAGTTTTATCAACGGCATGAATCACGGTGGTGTGGTCGCGGCCGCCGAACAACCGAGCAATTGCTGGGTAGCTCAAGTCGGTGAGTTCGCGGAACACATACATTGCTGTCTGCCGGGCCTGAACTAGCGGCCGTTGGCGGTTCTTGCCACGCAGTGCCTCCACGTCGAAACCAAGGTGGTCGGCAATCTCGGCCAACAACTGCTCGTCGGTTCGTGGCTTCACAGCGGTGCGAGTGAGCAAGTCGGTGAGCAACTTTTGCGCCATCGGCACGTCCACTTGGGTTTTATTGAGGCTGGAGTATGCAGCCACCCGAATCAGGGCGCCTTCCAACTCACGAATGTTGGTGGTGACGTTGCTGGCAATGAACTCGAGCACCTCATGGGAGACCATGTTCCGCTCACGCTCGGCTTTGTTGCGCAAGATGGCCAAACGGGTTTCCATGTCTGGGGGCTGAATGTCGGTGATCAAACCCCAACGGAAGCGGCCGCGGAGGCGGTCCTCCAAGGTGGGGATGGCGTCAGGGACACGGTCGGACGAGATAACAATTTGCTTGTTGGCGCCGTGCAGCGAGTTGAAGGTGTGGAAGAACTCCTCTTGCAAACCTTCTTTGCCCTCCATGAACTGAATGTCGTCGATCAGCAGCACGTCTACTTCGCGATAGCGGCGCTTGAAAGCAGCAATGGTGTTGCTTCGAATGCCGTCGACGTACTCATTCAAAAATGTTTCCGTAGAGACATAACGAACTTCGTAATGTGCGTAGTGCTGGTGAACGTAATAACCAATTGCGTGCAGCAGGTGGGTTTTGCCCAAACCAGCCGAACCGTAAATGAACAAAGGGTTGTAGGAGCGGCCGGGTGTTTCTGCAACACGCTGAGCGGCAGCCAAAGCAAATTGGTTGCTAGTGCCCTTCACGAACGTTTCAAAGGTGTAGCGAGGATTTAGGCCCACCGCTGTGCCTTTGCCAGTACGGCTTTTCAGGGTGAGTGACTCGGTGCTGGGTTTCTCGGTCAGTTCGGTATTGAGTTGGGCTGGCAATTCTTGGGGCACCACCTCGTTGCGCAACTGTTCCAAAACATCTTCCGAGGTATTGGTCTGGACATCGATCAGCAGTTGGCGCTCGCTTGCCCCAACCTCGTTCAGCGCATCGCGAACGAGCGACATGTAACGGGTAAGAATTCGCTCGCGCACGTAGGTGTTTGGCACCTGCAGGCGAAGGCTCATCTTGTCGTCGTCAACCGCCACTGCATCGTTGAAGGTGGAAAACCAGACGGCCTCCGAGACCTGAGCACGAAGCACCTGGGCAGTTGCCCGCCACACGTCATTGTGGTCATCGACATGAGTTTGTTGTTCCATAAAAATCCTTTAATGCCTTTCGGCCGAGAGCACAATGTAAAAACTTTTTGCTGTTATGGCCCTGTGCCACAACCGCTTTGGTAACCGTCCACAACACTGTCCACAGGGTGTGGACAGCCCCACCCGAACGAGGTGGGGACAGCGAAGGTAGCAGGTTTTCCACAGGCGGAAAAAACCGAGTTTCCCCTGTAGAGTGCAAGCCGTTGTAGTCCTAGCGGCTGGCCACCAGGTTTAGTCGTCTCACCAAGGAGGCGTGCGTGAAACGCACTTTCCAGCCAAGTAATCGTCGTCGTTCCAAGAAGCATGGCTTTCGCCATCGCATGAGCACCCGTGCGGGCCGTGCCATTTTGAAGTCGCGCCGCGACAAGGGCCGTCACCGGCTCTCGGCTTGATCGGCCGAATTCGCCAACGGGAGGTCTTCTCCCGACTCTCCAAAGAGGGAACATATGTTCGCTCTAGTGGTCTGTGGTGTTCGATGATGATCGATCCAGCGCTTTCCTCCCCCCATATTGGCTATGCCATTGGGCGGTCGGTAGGTGGCGCCGTGCAACGAAACCGCGTAAAACGTCAACTTCGGGCCCTTTTTGCCGCCCGTGAAGCCCAATTAGAGCCCGGTTGGTACCTTGTCGGGGTCCAGCGTTCGCTGGCAGGGGCATCTTTTGAGCGTCTTTCCCAAGCAGTAGATGCCCTCCTGGGCAAAGTGGCCCAAAAGCCATGAACCTCTCCCTCCATCAATGTGAGCAACACACCACTGTCAGTGAAAGGGCCGAACACGCCATGTTGCGAGCCATTCGCTGGTACCAGTCGCTTCGGCCGGGCCACCCATCGCCCTGCAGGTTCTTCCCCTCCTGTTCTGAGTATGCCTATGAGGCAATCGAGACTTTTGGCCCCCGCGCTGGTGGCTGGTTGATGGTCAAGCGGCTTTCCCGCTGCCGTCCCTTTGGCCCGTCAGGGTTCGATCCTGTCCCAACCACCGAGGGTATTGACCAGAATCCCTCTACCGTCAGGGGCACTGTTGACGTCCCCCTAGAAAGCCGCTAACCCACATGTTTGAATACGCCGCCCGCCTCATAGACATTTTCTACTCCTGGACACACAGCTACTCGGCGGCCTTTGGCCTTGTAGCGGTAGTGGTGATGTTGTTGATCACCCCGCTCACACTGAAAAGCACCAAGGGCATGTTGGAGATGCAGCGCCTGCAACCAGAGATGCGACGCCTACAAAAAGAATTTAAAGGTGATCGCCAAAAACTGAACGAATCAATGATGAAGCTGTATCAGGAACACAAAGTGAACCCGATGGCTTCGTGTCTGCCCATCGTTGCTCAGATGCCGGTGTTCATCATCATGTTCCGCGCAATCAGCGGGTTGACGGCGCGTCAAGACGGTTTGTTTGTTCCGAAGTATCTCAACGAAGACTCCGAGCTGTATCTCTCGCTCGTTGGAAAATCAAAGATGGTTTCGCTTGGCTTGGATCTTGCGCAAACCCCGATTGATGCAGTGCGTGAGAATTTTGCATCTGGGTTGCTGTACATCGCACTCGTTGCAGCATTGGCCGGGTTGTATTTCGTGCAACAAAAGATGGTTGCCTCGCGAACAGTTAGCCCAACTATGTCGGCAACTCAAGCCAAGGTAATGCAGTACTTGCCCGTTGTTTTTGCAGTATTTCAATTGGTTTTGCCCACTGGCTTGATCGTTTATTACATGGTGCAAGCCCTCGTTCGCATTGTGCAGCAGTACTACATCACCAAGCGTTTTTACGGACACGAGGGCTCGCTTGGTCGACAAGCACAAGCGGCCAGCAGCGAAGCTCATGAGATGTCCAAAGACGACAAAAAAAATAAGGCGAAGTCGGCGGCAAAAGAGACCACCGACCTCAACGAACCATTTGTGAGCAAGCGTGTTACTGCTCCAAAAAATAAACCAAACACATCATCAACTCGTCGCCCGCAACCTCCTGGAAAAAATCGCAGTGGTTCAGTGCAACGCAAACCAAAGAAATAACGAGGACTTCTCATGGAATGGGTAGAAACCACCGCTGAAACAATCGAACTTGCAAAAAATTTGGCACTTGACCAATTGGGTGTCGCCGAAGATGATGCCGAGTTTGAGGTAGTTGAGGAACCCAAACAAGGTTTGTTTGGTCGCACACGAGGCGAAGCACGAGTGCGTGCACGAGTGCGCCCAAATACCCCACGTGGCAAAAACGAACGTCGTGATCGTGGGCCAAAGCGAGCACCACGCGCAGCCGGCGAAGGCAGCAACTCGCGCCGCGGCCCGAAGTCGGGATCCGATCGCCCAAAGCGTGAACCACGCCCACCCCGGGAAGAACGTGCCCCGCGTACCGATATGCCACCTGTTGATCCAGCCACTGTGAGTGTTGCTGCAACCACATTTTTGAATGGTTTGCTTGCTGCAGCGAGCCTCACTGGTTCGGCACAGGCAACTGTTGCTGGTGAAGACATCGATATCAACGTGACTGGCGATGAAGTCGCAATGTTCGTGGGTACAAAGGGTGCCACATTGATGGCAATCCAGGACCTCACTCGTGTTGTAAGCCAACGCAGGCTTGGTGACCACGAAACACACCTCCGCGTAGACATCGCGGGTTACCGCGAAAAGCGTCGCGAGGCATTGAGCCGATTTGCACACAAGGTCGCAGCCGACGTTTTGGCAAGTGGACAACCACGGGTTCTCGAGCCGATGAACTCGGCCGATCGCAAGATTGTTCACGATTCCCTCGTTGAGGTAGCTGGTGTCGAAACCCGCTCGCAGGGCCAAGACCCACATCGCCGTGTTGTGGTTGCCGTTGCTGGCAGCGACAGCGAATCTGACGACTGATTTGTCGGATTTGGCCCGATGAGTAATCCGGCCACACATCCAGGCTTACTGCAGGTGTTGGGCGACGCCCAACGTATTGGGGCTTTGGGTAGCGCACCCCTTGCCGAAATCATCACCCACGCTGCCGCATTTGCGGAGGCTCTCCCCCAGTCGACCGCAACCTGTATCGACTTGGGCAGCGGGGCCGGGGTTCCAGGTTTGGTCATTGCTGTTATCCGACCAGAGATGCAATTGACGCTGGTAGACCGGCGAGCAAAACGAACTGATGCCCTGTTGCGCGCCGTTCGGGTGCTTGGGGTTTCCGACCGGGTGCGTGTGCTCTGCGCCGACGTGGAAGAAGTTATTTCTCAACCGGAACACCTCCATGGATATGACGCTGCGTGCGCGAGGGGGTTTGGCCCTCCTCAACAGACACTGGCTTGGGCATCTGCGTTGGTTCGCTCGGGTGGGTCAATTGTTGTCAGCGAACCACCACCCGGCAGTCCAGACCGCTGGGCCAACATCGATCTTGGCTTGCTCGGCGTGTCCAGCCCCGAACGGCTGGGACCAGTGGCAATGTTCCACGTGGAACATTAACCACCCCTTCAATCACCGGCCGAGCCCCAGACAACCAATGTTCCACGTGGAACATCATCCCCCAACCTTGTGACAACTAGGGGTATTCTGTTCTCCTGATGACCAACGCAACAGCAGCCCCCGGAGGCCCAAAGCCCACGCCGCGTATCATCGCCATGGCCAACCAGAAGGGTGGTGTGGGTAAAACCACCACCACCATCAACCTGGGCGCCTGTTTGGCCGACCAGGGATATCGGGTCCTATTGGTGGACTTGGACCCTCAGGGCAATGCCTCTACTGGCTTGGGGTTGAATACCCGCGAGATGGAGACCAGCATCTATGACGTCCTGCTGCACGAGACCCCCCTTGAGGACTGCCTCGAAGCGACAGCGGTAAAGAACCTGTTCGTCGCTCCATCAAACCTCGACTTGGCGGGCGCCGAAATCGAACTGGTGCCCGTTATGGGCCGGGAAACCCGCCTCAAAAAAGCAATCGCGGCCATCATCGACCAGTTTGACTATGTACTCATCGACTGCCCTCCGTCTTTAGGTTTGCTCACCGTGAACGGGCTCACCGCGGCAAACGAAGTAATCGTGCCTATCCAATGCCAGTACTACGCCCTTGAGGGCTTGGGTCAGTTGCTTCGCAACGTCGATCTCGTTAGCCGTAATCTCAACCCAGGCCTGGGTGTCAGCACCATTATTTGCACCATGTTCGACACCCGAACCAAGCTGTCGAGCGATGTGGTTGCTGAAGTTCGGGAACATTTCGGCGACAAAGTCTGTCAAGCCGTAATCCCCCACAACGTTCGTTTGGCAGAGGCTCCGTCCCATGGCAAACCGATCACCACGTTTGACCCTTCATCCACCGGCGCAAAGGCCTATCGAGCAGTTGCATTGGAGGTGAGCGGTGGCGCGCCGGAGCGGGCTCGGTAAAGGTCTTGACGCTCTCATTCCTGGTGGGTCGCAAGCCCCGGCGGGAACGGGCGGCGGTAATGGTGTTGGGTTGCGCGACATTTCAGTCGACCTCATCCACCCAAACCCCAACCAGCCTCGCGTTCATTTTGACGAAGCAGCGTTAGCCGAACTCAGTGCATCCATTGCGGCCATTGGGGTATTGCAACCAATTTTGGTTCGACCAAGTGGCGAGAAATTCGAACTAATCGCGGGGGAGCGTCGATGGCGGGCAGCTCGAAGTGCAGGGCTAACAGCTATTCCAGCGATTGTTCGCGTCACCGATGACGTCTCGTCTGTTGAACAGGCACTCGTTGAAAACCTCCACAGGCAAGACTTAACGCCACTTGAAGAAGCAGCTGCATATCAACAGTTACTCGAAGACTTCAACATGACTCATGAGCAGGTAGCCACCAAGGTGGGCAAAAGTAGGTCGGCAATCACCAACGCAATTCGCCTCTTGTCGCTTCCAGCCTCGATTCAACAACTGCTCGCCGATGGTCGACTTTCGGCTGGACACGCTAAGGCTTTGCTCGGTACACCCGACAGAGCAAAGCAAGAAAGCCTTGCCCGACAGGCCGTCGATTTGGGTTGGACAGTTCGGGGGATAGAAGATGCTGTTCGTGGTACAACCACGCCATCAACTTCACCAACAACTTCGCCGAACAAACCACAACCGGTGGGAAGATCGGCAACAAAAGGAAGCATCTCCACCCTTCGCGAACCAGGCTTGCACGAGCTAGAGGAGCTGTTGTCGGAGCATTTACAAACATCAGTTTCGGTGACCATGAGCGGCAAGCACGGGAAAGTCGTCGTTGACTTTGCCGACCTCACCGACCTCGAGCGCATCTACCGATTGATGACCGAAGGTCCAGTCGACAACGACTGAAATTATCTCAGGCTGTTGTTCAGCGTGAGCGTCAACCTACACAATAGGTTCCACACAGCCTGTGGATAACTTTGTGGATAAACCATCGGCTAACCCTTATGTAGATGAAAAAGTGATCGGGGGAACGCTCTCTGTGCCTTATTCGGCGCGGGCAAGGGGGTTACGACACCAGGCGTCTATGGCGTTGGCAATGCTGGGGACGACCTCATTTTCCTGTAGCCGCAGACCAAGCAAACAGATCGCCGCGGGCATGGTGGTTTCACGGAGAACTGGCAACCGAGAACCAGTAGTTGCAACAACGGGCGTTCCAGCGGTGGACAGGTGATGCTGTAATTCGGCGGCCAGTAAATAACCGCCTGCAGAGATGGTTGTTTCGGATTGATAAAACAACACTGCCTCATGTTCGTCATCACATAAAGAAATTGCTACGTATACATCTGCCTGAAACGCATTCGCTGTTCGTGCATGCGCGCGCTCGTCGGCGGACTCAACCAGTGCTACTTCATACGAAGCATTTCGCATTGCGCGAACTACACCACGAGCAACGTCTGCTGTTGCTCCAAAATGTCCAATAACAATTCGGTGCCCGGAACTGGAAGCAATGTTGTCACGAAGAATTTCATATTCGCGAACACTTACTACACCGGGTCCCTCTCCACTTTGCCCACTAATGCGATCGAGAGCCTGCAACGTTTCCTCGCCACATACACCGTCGGCAACAAGCCCGTAGTTGAGTTGAAAATCACTCAACGCGGCAATCGTTTTTGGCCCCAAGATTCCGTCAACGCGGCCGCAATGAAAACCAAGCTTTGCCAATGTGGTCTGCAACAGTTCAACATCATCTCCACGCAATTGAGGCGAGGTGAGATACAACAGACGCGAACCAAGCAGCCACGAGGATTCAACGAGCAGTGTCCAGGTATTGGCGTCGCACACTCCATCTGCCGGCAACCCACGCAATTGTTGAAAACGCGAAAGGGCTTCTGCCGTTGCATCGCAAAAATAACCAAGATCAACCTTGGCTAAATCAAGAAATCGGGCAGCACCAAGCCGACGTTGTATTCCAACAACAACTTCGGCGCGCTGACCGCGCGCTAGTGGGAAGCCGGAAGAAATTCTGCAAGCTCCTGCAACAGTTGACCTTTACCCTTGGCGCCAACAAGACGCTTGACTGGTTCGCCATCTTTAAACACAATCAAAGTTGGAATGCTCATCACGCTGAAACGCATTGCGATGTCACCGTGATCATCCACATTTAATTTTGCAATGGAAAGTTTGCCTGCCTGCTCGGTTGCAATCTCTGCGAGCACCGGTGCAATTGCTTTGCAAGGCCCACACCACTCCGCCCAAAAGTCAACCAGAATCGGGGTATCTGACGACTTGATGGTCTCGTCAAAGTTTCCTGTCGTTAATGTCAGAATTGATTGCGCCATGATGTTTGTCCTTTTGTGTAGTGAGGAAATGGTAGCCACCAAAAGGGCACACCATCTTGATTTACTGCTGTGGCAAAAGCCCCGCTAGGCGTGTTGTGCCTCAAGCCAACGCTCGCAATCAATGGCCGCCATACAACCAGAACCTGCTGCCGTGATTGCTTGTCGATAGGTGTGGTCTTGTACATCACCACAAGCAAACACGCCAGGAATGTTGGTGTAGGTAGAACCGGGTTGAGTCGTGAGGTAACCACTGTCGGCCATGTCGAGAACACCCTTGAACAAGTCGGTATTTGGTCGGTGCCCGATTGCGACGAAAACACCGGTGACTGGAAGCGTTGAAACAGATCCATTGACGGTGTCCGTAACTTCAACACCCTCTACTTTTTCCTGGCCAAGAACTTTTGTCACTTGAGCGTTCCACAAAAACTCAATCTTCTCGTTGGCAATTGCACGGTCTTGCATGATCTTCGATGCTCGCAACGTGTCGCGTCGATGAATCAGCGTGACTTTGGATGCAAACTTGGTCAGAAACTGCGCTTCTTCTAACGCCGAGTCACCACCACCGACAACAGCAATGTGTTGGTTGCGGAAAAAGAAACCATCACACGTCGCACAAGTTGAAAGACCATGGCCAATCAGCCGTTTTTCTTCTTCAAGGCCAAGCATGAGCGACTGGGCACCGGTGCTCACAATGATGCTGTCCGCTGTGTATTGCGTGTCGCGCACCCACACCCGAAACGGGCGCTGCGAAAAGTCCACCTTGGTTACTTTCTCGGTGAGGAACTGCGCACCAAATCGCATTGCCTGTTCGCGACAACGCATCATCAACTCTGGCCCCATGATGCCTTCAGGGAAACCAGGAAAGTTCTCTACCTCGGTAGTCAGCATCAATTGACCACCTGGTTGGTCGGAAGTGGATGACGGTTCACCCTCAATAACAAGAGGGGCCAAACTTGCACGTGCGGTGTAAATAGCCGCCGTCAGGCCGGCTGGGCCCGAGCCAACAATAAGAACGTGGTGGTGGGAGGCAACAGTCATGAGTGAACTTCCTTGATCGGAATGAGGGTGTAAAGCGAAATCTAGTCGCGCGGGCTGCGTTGGCGCATTGACAGCGCACCAAGCGCAACAAATATGGCGCCGATGATGAAATAGCTGGCCCAAACCGCGGTGTCTCGAGACCACCAAATGTCCAACAACGAGTTAAGGGCGCGCATCAACCCAATCAAGAAGATGACACTGACGAACAGCACGCCAACAATGGCCATTGTGCCAAAAATGAGGGCACGAAGGACGACCACAGCGGGCTTTGTTGTGCGATCTCGAACAAACGCAACGAAGCTGTCAATAGCGTCAACCACGCTGGTGGCCCAGTGCGGGTCGGTAAACGGGTTGGACGGCATGTTTTTAGGCTAACCCTCTATGAAGGTGACCCCAGCCAATACACCTTGATATTGATTACTGGCGCTGCACAGCGGGCTGGGGCCCACTTCGCGCAATGCAATCAAGATGAATTGCGAGGGTTCAGTAATCAGAAAACTGGAACCTTTGCGAACGGTGTTGTAGCCACCCACCAATCTTTGCCCCCACGCCTCAAACGATGTTGGGGGAGCGTCGTTTGCGCCAAAAACATCAATTGCCCACGGGGCATTCTTCATTCCCACACGGAGCGTTCCGGTTGCCGGGCGCGAGAGATGCAACAACAAACCAACGTATTCTTTGCTGCCAAAAAACTGATTCGCATAACAGGTGGTTGACCAAGTGGTTTCTGGGTTGCCATCGAGCAGGTTTGGAATGAGTGCTTCGTTTTCTTCACCGTCGTCACCGTTTGGGTCGTAACTTGTTAACGAAACAACAGAAAGTGGTGCTGCCTCAACGGGCACTGGCGCCTCAGTCTCTACAGGGACGATTTGTGTTGTGTTGTCGGACAACTGCCACACAACTGCGGCCGCAGCAAGACCAAGCACCGCCAACAAGACGAAGAGCCTGCGTGTTTCAACACGGGCCCGACGACGACTGCGTGTTTGTGATGGAGCACGTGGGGTTCGTTGCACGATGTGTGGGTCGCCAAGCGAACTTTGCTTTTCGATCCGCGGTGTTTCAACTGGTGCAACTTCCATCACTTCGGTGATGTCATGTTCAATTATCGAATCTTCAAGTGCGCCCGCAGTTTCTTTTCCGGTGGCATATCGATGGTCGGGGTTGCGGGCAAGCAGTGTGTGGATCACTTTCACCAACTGCGGTGCAAGCGATGGGCGCAATCTTCCAAGATCTGTTGGTTCACGTTGCAAACGTGCAAGAGCAGTGTCGGCATCAGATTCGCCAACAAATGGAACACGCCCTGCAAGGCACTCGTATAACACCAACCCGAGCCCGTAGAGGTCGGCTCGTCCATCCAACGGTTTTCCGCGGACTTGTTCGGGAGACAAATACTTTGCGGTGCCCATCATGATGTTGTCGTTGGTGAGGTCTGCATCGGTGGAGTCCAACGCTTTGGCAATTCCAAAATCCGCCAACAGCACTTTTCCTTCTGGTGTAATCAGGATGTTGCCAGGCTTAACGTCGCGATGAATCAACCCTTCGCGATGTGCTTCATTGAGAGCAGACGCAACAGACGTGCCGATGTGCACGGTGAGGTTTGGCCCAAGACGCTTTTGCTTGTCCAGCAAATTGCGCAAACTCTTGCCTTGCACGTATTGCATGATGACTGCTTGCCTGCCGTTGAATTCGATGCAGTCGTACACCGCCACAATGTTTGGGTGAGAAAGCTTTGCGCACGCAATTGCTTCTCTGCGAAAACGTTCAGCCACCTGCGCGTCGTTGGCGAGGTGTGGCTTCAAGAGCTTTACAGCAACTTTTCGGTTGAGAAAAGTGTCGACCGCCATCCATACTTCGGCCATCCCGCCTCGGTCGATGTAATGATCAAGTCGGTAACGACCGCCTATAAGGCCAAGGGAGGATTCATCTATAGACATCGCTGTCACGCGACGCTAGTGCTGAAACCCCTTGTGTTTGAGGGATATCCGCTACTTGGAGTGAAACGTCACTCCGATAGTTCCCTTGCCGGTGTGAGCACCGATGATTGCACCAACGTCACCTACAACAATGTCGCCTTCATGCACTGCACGCAATGATGCAACCAAATCATCAACGTCGTCACATTGGGCATGGAGAACTGCAAGGTTCTCGATTGGGCCAGCATTCTTCACTTGGTCAACAAGAAACGCCAGGGCTTTGCTGCGGGTTCGCTGTTTGCCGCCTTCCGCAATTTTGCCCTCTTCAACGGTGATGATTGGCTTAATGGAAAGAGCCGAGGCAAGCATTGCCTTGGCGCCGCCAATGCGGCCGCCCTTCTTGAGGTTTTCAAGGGTGTCGAGCGCGCCCCACAACTTGGATTTAGTAGCAAGTTTTGTGCCCAATGCAGCGACCTCGTCGAGCGATGCGCCACTTGCCGCAAGTTTTGCGCACGCAACGGCAGTAATGCCCTGGCCCATCGATGCCGATCGGCTGTCCACAATTCGAACAGGTATGTCACCCGCAACAGCCTTGGCTGCAAGGTCGGCACTTTGCATGGTTGCCGAGAGCTCTGACGACAACGCGACAACAACGATCCCAGTTGCACCCTCGCCGGCAAGCTTGCGAAACTCCGCCTCAAATTGTCCTGGCGAAGGGGCGGCAGTTTCGGGCAGGGTGGGCGAATTGCTGCACATGTTCCAAAATTCGGCAACGGTGAGATCTTGTCGGTCGATGTATTCCTTGTCGCCGAAGCGAACCGAAAGTGGAACTACACCAATTCGGTGCTCGTTTACCAATTGTTGAGGAAGGTCGCTTGCGCTGTCAGTGATGATGCGTACGGTCATTTTTTTATTGTAGTGCAGGATGCTTTCGTATTGCCTGCGCGCGTTTGCGGCCTCGCCAATGTGCAATCCACCACGACATCAAAATCAAAATGGCTGCTCCTGTGGCCACCTGGCCAAGCCCAGCAAGCGCGCTTACCCGAGCCGTTAAACGAGTTGGTTGCCCAACCTGTGTAAGCCCGTCTGGCGTGGTCAATATGACGTTAAGAGGAAAACTGCCGTTGGCGCGAGCTTGCACAGGTACAACCACATCCATTGCCGAGTTTGGTGCAATGGTGACAATCTGTGGCCCCTGCGGAAATTGCAATTTTGCACTTGCCAATTCAACCTTCACACTGAGTGCAACAGTCGATTCGTTTCGCACTTGCAGACGTAAGTCGCTTAACTTACTTCCCAATGTAAATGTCAACGAGTCAGGGACGCTCACCATGAGCCGCAACGTCCGCAGCTGACCACGGAGGCCTTTTACGTAGCGCGCGAATTCATCGGCATCAAGCGTGTCGGCACTTGTCGCAAGCAATGATGATTTCCACAAAACATGCTGTGCCGCGTCGGGAGGCAACATAGTGGAAGTTGACTGCACTTCGCTACGAAGTTTCGCAATGACATCTTTTGTTGCCGCAAGATCGACACGAGTAGTGCGCGGTAGAACGACAGCGGTCGTGCTTTCTTCGGCAAGTGACGCCGCACTAAGCCCTACCATGTTCAACTGGGGTGCACGAGCAAGCGCAAGCAATAACGGAACCATGATGGTTCGGTCTGGCAGTGCCCCGGATGTGCTCGAGAGCAACAACTGTCGTTCGCTTGGTTTGCCTCCCGCCAAGATGATTTCTTGTTGTTGGGCAACTATTTCTGCGGCCAATGCAAACGACTGTTGCACGGGGTTGCGGTAGAGCCCAGACAAAGTTTTTGCAAAGCCTGGGTCGGACACCCGAATTGCCAACGAATTTCCGACGACAGATTTGTATGGCTTTAAGTAGCTGTCGAGTGTGCCGATTGATGCTGCGGCTTGCGGCGTAAAGACCACCGATTGAACACCAAACTCCCCTAAAAGCTTCATACCGTCGTCGTCTACAAGTGAACGACTAAACCAAACATTTTCAGAAATAACGCCTTCGCGGTTATGGACATCCAACACTGCTCGACCGCTCTCAAGTTGTTCGGCAAACTCGGATTTCATTAACGATCTGCTGACACTGGAAGGATCAAAAGAAACAAATGTGTTGGTGAGTAGTTCATGCACAGCAAGCAAAGGCTCCAGTTGTGCGAGCAGGGCATTGTCGGCGGGGTTGGATGACCGACCCAAACCATCAAGCAACTCTGGCGCAATGTGAAGCGACATAGGTGCAGCACCCACCGATAACACCGCAATCAAATTTGTTAATTGTGTACGAATCCCATCACCAATTTGGATCGATCCATCTGGTTGTAACGCGAGAGGCGTGTTGATATCTGCCATCAGCGAAATCGGCAATTGGTCAATTTTGCTGCGTGGGTCGACATAGTTGACAAATGTGTTTAATCGCGCCACTACAACATTTTTCTGAACAACCGAAAGCACCACCGGATAAATTCCGTCTTCTTCTAGGTTGAGCGCGTTAAGCCTTCCAGTGCTTGCGAACAGTGACACAAAGTCTCCTGCTGCGGTTCGTTCAAGATCGCTAATCCGACGATCGATCTGATCAACTGGTCGAACGGTTGGGTCGGTTGTTGACGTTGCAAACGACCGAACATCGCTGCGGGTGGCCAGTGGAGGAAAGATAGCTACACGAACCACCGCCGTGCGGTCGGACAAAACGGATTCGCGAACTCCACCGTCGGGCAATGCAAAAACAAAACGAAATTGTCTACCAGGTGCAACATTGAAGTTCTGTCCGACAAGGGTCATGTCAAACGGTTGAGGGGCTGCTCCATGAGCGACGGCCGGCGCAAGCGAAATACCGACAAAGCACAGCACTGCGAGGCGCTTCCACCTGCGGCCACTCCTATTCATTGGCGTGCTCCATTGGTTCCATTCTCTCAGTATTTGGTGCAGCGCGCTTTGCACATCGGCAGTACGGCCTAACCTCAATATGGTGATCCCAGAACGCTTTGCACCAGTCTTGGCAGAACTTGCTCCCCTTGCCGAGCGCTTCAGGGAGGCCAATGCTCGGCTGTATTTGGTGGGTGGCACCGTGCGCGACTTGTTGCTTGATCGGGCAACGGGGGAGTTGGACTTTGATCTCACCACCGACGCGCTTCCCGAGCAGACAAAGAAACTTGTTTCTGGTTGGGCCGATGCGGTGTGGACCGCAGGCGAACGGTTTGGCACTATCTCGTTGCAAAAAGATGGGCGAACATACGAAATAACTACTCATCGCGCTGAGGCATATTCGCCAGACTCACGAAAACCCGACGTGCAGTTTTCGCTCGATATTGGAACCGATTTGTCGCGACGCGACTTCACGGTAAATGCGATGGCGCTAGAAATCACCGCGGATGCCCCCGATTTAGTGGATCCGTTTGGAGGCGTGGCCGACTTGTTGTCTAAAACGTTGCGTACGCCGCTGTCACCAAGCGAGAGTTTCTCCGACGACCCGCTGCGCATGATGAGGGCAGCCCGTTTTATGTCGGCACTGCAACTGCAACCTGTACCCGAGTTGGTGGATGCGGTACGCGCAATGCACGAGCGCCTCACCATTATTTCTGCAGAGCGCGTGCGCAACGAGTTAGACCGATTAATGGTGACCGACCACCCAAGTCTTGGTTTGTGGTTCTTGGTCGATACCGGCCTTGCCGAACACTTCTTCCCTGAGTTGCCGGCGATGAAACTGGAGCAAGATCCAATCCATCGACACAAAGACGTACTGACGCACACGTTCGCCGTGGTTGAAAATGTGCGTCGCGATGCTGCGCCGCAATTTGATTTTCGAATCACACGACTCGCGGCATTGTTTCACGACATTGGCAAACCAAAGACACGCGCCTTTGCGGATGGCAAGGGCGTGACATTCCACCATCACGAAGTGGTTGGAGCACGCATGGCGAAAAAGCGTCTACTTGCCATGCGTTACTCAACCCAAGATGTCGAGGCAATTACCGAGCTCGTTGCGTTGCACTTGCGTTTTCACACCTACCAGATGGGGTGGAGCGACTCGGCGGTTCGACGATATGTGCGCGATGCCGGCCCGCTTTTGACGGAACTGAACGTGCTTACTCGCTGCGACTGCACCACTCGCAACGAAAAGAAAGCGTTGATGTTGTCCAAAAGAATGGATGAGTTGGAAGAGCGAATCGCCGAACTTGCAAAAAGCGAAGAGCTCGCAGCGCTGCGACCAGAGATGGACGGAGCACAAGTGATGGAGCACCTTTCGTTGTCGCCCGGCAGACAAGTGGGAGCCGCACTTAATTTCTTGATGGACATCCGGCTTGACGAGGGTGAACTTGGTGCAGAGGAAATTCGGAATCGACTGGATGTTTGGTGGGCTGCTCAGCAGAAATAGCCGAGCAGTGACTATCGTGCGCGGGTATGAATCGGTATCGACGACCGAAGGGATGGCTGAGCGCGCTCAGCATCACGAACGACAGCGGTGAAGTGGTTGGCGGCATCGTCGATCATCGACTTTCGCGTCGCGCACTCATTAATGAATATCGACGAGGCAGGCTTCGTCGAGATCAAGTATGCGATGCACATCCAGAATTATTGAGAGCAGCACGAAACTTTGGCGACGCAACAACCGTGCAGTGCCCCATCTGTCAGGTATCCAACGTGGTGTTGGTGACGTATGTGTTTGGGCCACGATTACCGAAGCACGGGCGGTGCATCACCCGGCCAGACGAACTCGATCAATATCGACGGCCGCAACACACTGCCTATGTAGTGGAGGCGTGCCACCAATGCGGCTGGCACCATTTGTTGCGCTCGTTGCCCATGACCGATGCGGCGCCCATACAGGCAACGGGAACAAGCAACGAGGGATCTCTGTAACAGGGGTGTGGCACGCTCTCGTCGTGCCGATACGATCCAGAGTCCTTATCCACCCTGCCCCCTCGGGGGCTCCGGCTTCGGTCGGATCCGAAGGGAGTTAACGCAGTTATGCGTAATTACGAATTAATGGTCATTGTGAGCGGCAACCTCGAAGAGTCGGCTGCGCACAACTGGATTAACACCATCACCAAAGCCGTTCAAGGCGTTGGCGGTGTTGTGCACGGAGCACCTAATTGGTGGGGCAAGCGTCGTCTTGCTTACCCAATTAACAAACAAAACGACGGTTTCTATGCTGTGTTCAACATCATGGCTGCCGGCGGTGCACTCGACGAAGTCGAGCGCACATTGAAACTTGCGGACGATGTCCTCCGCCACAAACTTCTCCGTTTGCCAGATCAAGAAGCACAAAGCCGCGGCATGTCCGTTGCTGCTGTCTGATTGTTCAGCAATCCCACCATTTCATATACGTCACATAAGGAGATCTTGCTATGGCAGATAACACCATCACACTCGTGGGAAACCTCACGCGTGATCCCGAACTTCGATTTACAACCACCGGTCGCGGCGTCGCATCATTCGGCATTGCCGTTGGTCGTCGCTATCAAGTAAACGGCGAGTGGCAGGAACAGACTTCCTACTTCAACGTCACCGCATGGGGTCAGCTCGGCGAAAATGCTGCTGCATCACTCACCAAGGGTTCGCGCGTTGTCGTCACCGGACGTCTCGAGCAGCGCGAATACACCACCCGTGAAGGTGACAAGCGCACCGCCATCGACGTAATTGCCGATGAACTTGGGCCAAGCCTTCGTTGGGCAACCGCACAAGTAGAGCGCACACCAAAGAGCGACGGCCAAGGCGGAGCACCACGTGGCTCCAACCCAGGCACCGAGCCAAGCCCATTCGATAGCGGCGAAGAACCGTTCTGAAATCTCTCTACCCACTCATCTCATAAAGGAACAATCACATGACCAGCAAAAAAAATAAAGAGCGCGCAGCGAAAGCTGCAATGCGCAAGTACAAAAAGCGCCCGAACGTATTGCATGCCGAGAAAGTCGGTTTTATCGACTACAAGGACATCAATCTGTTGCAGCGCTTCATGTCCGATCGATCAAAGTTGCGTGCGCGTCGCATGAATGGCAACACCGTTCAGCAACAGCGTGACATTGCATTGGCCGTCAAGAACGCCCGTGAAATGGCACTCTTGCCATACACGAAGCGCGTTGCTTCGGCCCGTGCTCCACGCCGAGGTGAAGAGGACGGCGACTACAACGATCGCCCACGCCGCGGTCCTCGCGAGTCCCGCGAGAACCCGGAAGCAGCATTGATTGACAAGTACGCAGACATTGCCGGCCTCGATCCGGTTTTAGACGCAGACACCGACCAAGCAGTCGATGCAACCATCGAAGCAACAGAGGAGGCATAAGTCATGAAGGTTCTTCTTCGTTCAGACGTCAACGGCGTTGGTCGCCGAGGCGACATCGTCAGTGTTTCGTCGGGTCACGCTCGCAACTTCTTGTTGCCAAATGACTTGGCAATCATTGCAACTGACGGTGCAGTTACACAGGCCACATTGATGCGTCGCGCACGCGACTTGCGTGAAGCCGCCGACCGCGAGTCGGCCGTTGCAATTAGCAACGAGCTGGCCAAGCACACCATCGTGATCAAGGCCAAAGCCGGCAACGAAGGTCGTCTGTTCGGTTCGGTTTCTGCAAACGACATCGTTGCTGCAGTACTGAATCAGACCGGCATGAATGTCGACCGCAAGGCCGTCACTATTGCCACAGCCATTCGTTCGCTTGGCGATCATCAGGTTTCTGTCGAAATGATTGGTGGCGTCACAGGCGTTATCAAATTGTCGGTGGTTGCCAAGTCATAGCGTTCAACAGGCCACAACGGGCAAGGTAGTTGCATGTCAAATTCAGACGAGTATCGCAACGATTCACGCTCATCGTCTAGAAGCGCGCAACGAGTTCCACCACACAACATCGACGCCGAAGCGTCGCTGCTTGGTGCAATGTTGCTGTCGCGAGATGCTGTTGGTGTAGCCCTCGAACGCGGCGTTCACCCCGACGAGTTTTACAAGCCTTCACATCGTCATATCTATGACGCCATTCGTTCGCTGAACACCGGCGGCGAACCCGTCGACCCAATTACCGTTGGCGACGAACTACGTCGTGCTGGCCTGCTTGAAACCGTTGGCGGTCTCGATGCACTGATGTTGTTGCAAAATGCAACTCCCGCGATTACCAGCGCCGACCGTTACGCCAAGATCGTCCGTGAAACCGCAAGGCTTCGTCGGCTGATTAGCGCGGCCTCTGATATCGCGGAGATTGCGTACAGCGAACCTGACGACGTAGACAAAGCAATTGACGACGCTGAAAGCAAAATTTTTGATGTTTCCGAAAGCCAGGTGGGAGACAACTCCGAGCGTGTCGACTTGCTTATCAAAAACGCGATGGACAAGTTGGAGGAGCGCTTCAACAACAAAGAAGTGATGAGCGGAGCACCAACCGGCTTCACCGATCTCGACCGAATCTTGCTTGGGTTGCAACCTGGCACACTCAACATTGTTGGTGCTCGCCCTGCAATGGGAAAGAGCGCATTTGCGCTTGGCATTGCGGTGCATGTGGCCCAAGTGGTGCAGCAACCAGTGCTCTTTTTCTCGCTTGAAATGGGCAAGGCCGAACTTGCACAACGTATTCTTGCCAGCGAAGCGCGAGTAGACGGATCGGTATTGCGTACTGGTCGTCCAAGCCCCAACGACTGGACCAAGATGGGCCATGCCGTAGGCAGGCTCGACATTCCGTTGATCATTGATGACAGTGCAGGCACAACAGTGGGTCAGATTCGTGCGAAAGCACGACGTATTTTCAGCCGCGAAGGCGCAATTGCATTAATCGTTATCGACTATTTGCAACTGATGGGTGGCGACGGTCGTCCAGAAAACCGACAATTAGAAGTCAGCGAGATCAGTCGTAAGTTGAAGTTGCTTGCACGCGAATTCAATGTGCCAGTGCTTGCTCTAAGTCAGCTCAGTCGCCAGCTCGAAAGTCGCACCGACAAGCACCCAACGCTGTCCGACTTGCGAGAATCAGGCGCACTCGAGCAAGACGCCGACGTGGTGATGTTCTTGTACCGCGGCGAAATCTACGAGCAGGATCCAAACCTAAAGGGTTTTGCCGAGGTCAACGTTGCTAAGCACCGTGCTGGCCCACTTGGTTTGGCGAGGTTGGCCTGGCAGGCGGTGTACACCCGTTTCGAAAACTTGGCCACCGATCACTCAACCGATATTCCTCTCGGCGACTAACCACATGTTTCTAGGCGAGGATTTGTTGGTGTGGCTGGTGCTGGCTTTTGGTGGAGCAATGCTCGTCGGCAACCTGTTGGCACTGGTTCGGCCGCCATCCAAACAACAAGATGACGTCGAATTAAACAAGGCACCAGTCGGTCGAACAGTTGCTATGGCCGCAATGGGGGGCGTCGCAGCATTGTGGGCTCTCGTCAGTTTGATCAACGGTTAACCGCAATCAATCAGCCGTATTTACACGCCCATTTCGGCTTGGTGCATGGTTTTCGGTAGGGTGCTCCGTTGTGATCCTGTCTGACGTCAGCATTCGTGAAGCGCTTGGCGCCGGCCGCATTGTGATCGACCCGCTCGACGAATCGTGTATTCAGCCATCATCGATCGACGTCAAGATCTCCAATCTGTTTCGTGTGTTCCGCAACCACACAGCACCAGTGATTGACGTCAAGAAGGATCTCACCGATCTCACGGAATTGATCGAAGTGCCTCTCGACGGCGTATTCATGTTGCACCCCGGCGAGTTTGTGCTTGGCTCCACCTTGGAGCGCGTTGCAATCGCCGACGACCTTGTTGCTCGTGTCGAAGGAAAAAGTTCACTCGGTCGTCTTGGGTTGCTCATTCACTCCACAGCCGGCTTTATCGATGCCGGGTTTGACGGCCACATCACACTCGAGTTGTCAAACGTTGCCAACTTGCCAATCACTTTGTATCCAGGCATGAAAATTGGACAAGTCAGTTTCATGAACATGACAACGCCAGCAGCCAACCCTTACGGCAAAGGTGCTCGAGGCTCAAAGTATCAAGGGCAACGAGGCCCTACGCCAAGTCGCTATTTCGAAAACTTTCGTTAAGCGTTATTCGCCTGCAACAGGAACGCCCAAGGGCGCGCCACGTTCAGCAAGCATTCGCTCGCCGTTTTCAAGTGCGTCGAGCAAGTGAATAGCGATGTCGGCAACTTTTACCTCGTGCTCTTCTTTGCCCGCACCCTTCACGCCATCGTCAAGCATGATGTAACAGAACGGACACGCCGTTGCAACGCGTGATGCACCAGTGGAAATTGCTTCTGCAGCACGTTCGTCGTTCACCTTTGTGCCGATGGTTTCTTCCATCCACATGCGGGCGCCGCCGGCTCCGCAGCACATGCCCTGTGTTCCGTTGCGAGGCATCTCGACAACATCAACACCCTTGATCGAACTCACAACATTGCGGGGTGCAAGGTATACGTCGTTGTGTCGGCCTAGGTAACACGAGTCGTGATAGGTGATGCGCTCTTCGAGTGTTGCGTTGCTCACGTCGAGCTTGCCCGAGTCGATGAGATGTTCCAACAACTGCGAGTGGTGAATCACTTCGTACATTCCACCAAGCTGCGGATACTCGTTCGCGAGAGTGTTGAAGCAGTGTGGGCACTGGGTAATGATCTTGCGCACTCCCATTCCATTCAGCATCTCAATGTTTGGCATCGCCAACATCTGGAACAAGTATTCGTTTCCGCTTCGTCGAGCACTGTCGCCGGTGCACATTTCGCTTGGTCCAAGAATTGCAACGTCGACACCTGCGCGCTTCAACAGTTTCGCCATCGACTGCGTTACCTTCTTATTTTTGTCGTCGAAGCTTCCTGCGCAGCCAACCCAGTACAGGTACTCGTGGTTAAACGCCGCACCCGGATCGAGCACCTGCACGTCCAAGTCTTTTGCCCAATCGCCACGCTCGCCCTGGTTCATTCCCCAAGGGTTGCCCTGGTTCTCCATCGCGCGGTAAGCGTTACCCAGCTCGGCCGGGAAGTCGCTTTCCATCAGCGCCAAATAGCGGCGCATATCAAGAATCTTGTCGAGGATTTCAATATTTACTGGGCAGATCTCGTCGCAGGCTTTGCAACTTGTGCATGACCAGATTTCTTCAGTGGTGATGCGTTCAAAGAGCGAATTGGCAGAAATGGTGATTTCGCTGTCGACACCAATCGGCGGAGACACTTTTCCACCGGGAGCATGTGCGGCGGTAGCGGCCATTACTTCGCCGCTCTTCAGCACAATTTCGCGCGGGTCAAGTGGCTTGCCGGTTGCGTGCGCAGGGCAAACACTGGTGCAGCGTCCACACATGGTGCATGCGTCCAAGTCCAGCAACTGTTTCCAGGTGAAGTCTTCAACTACGTGCGCACCAAATGTTTCAAGCGATGTCTCTGTGAGGTTTGGCATTGCCTTCATTGCGCCCTTTGGACGGTCACGGTCCTTTAGGTACATGTTGAGTGGCGACGTAAATATGTGGCGCAACATGGTCACGGGCAAGATGACCAAGAAGGCAATGAATGCTGCAACGTGGCCAAGCCACCATGCTTGATGCCAGGTGGTGAGTACGTCCGGCGAAGCGCCGTTAACAAGTTGTGCCAGTGGGTAGCCAACGAAGCTCCACTTCTCGTGGTCAAGATTGACACCGGCCGCTTGACCCTGAGCAATTCGGAACATTTCTGCACCAAAACCGCTGACGCCTAGTGCTAGCAACACACCAAGAATGATGGCGTGCTCCGGCTTACTCTTGATGCGGATGCGATACGGGCGTTGCACGTACCGGCGCACGATTGCCCACAACACACCGCCAGTAAACATGAGGCCCGCGAAATCTCCAACGGCTGCATAACCGCGGTACACGTCGCCGTGCAAGAACTTGAGCGCTGGTGGCATCTGGTGGTCAATCTCGAGCACGGTGGTGACGCCCAACAAGATGAGGAAACCGAAGTACATCATCGAGTGCATGAGGCCTGCTGCGCTGTCGCGCAACAGTGTTCGCATGTACACACCGGCCCGGTAATCGGCAAGGCGCTGCTTCACATTCTTGCGGGTGGTTTTGCGCTTATCTGGCGCGCCGCGTTCCCAGTTGCGAATGCGATAGGCGAAACGCAGTGATCCCCAAATCAGCAACATTGGGATGATGGTGTAAAAAGCGAGTACCCAGAAACCTGGAATACCCTCAAATACTTTGCGGTGAATCTTCGAGTCGCTTTCCCACCCAGTGATCTGAGGAAGAATTCCTGAGACCATGGCGAAGACGCCGATGCCGACACCAAAAGCGATGGAGATTTGGTACGGCTTGAGGCGGCGTGAGCCGGTTGTTGAGTCTGGGGTGGCCTGCGTGGTGTCCATGAGCATCTCACGCTAGTCCGCCCTGCCGCGGCGGCAAAGACTCAGCGGTATCTGGATTTAGCCCGTTGCTTGCTTGCCGACGGCTGCGGTTGCCGCGGCAATTGCTTGAGCATCGCCCATGAATTGAACCGTTGCTACGCCCATTTCTGCGGTGAATGTGTACTTGCGGGGAACCCCCGTCGGAATATTGAATTCGGCAATGTCGTCTTTCGAGATGTGTTCTAAATGCATCACAAGCGCACGCAACGAGTTTCCGTGCGCGGTGATCAGTACGTCTTCATTATTGACAAGTTGCGGAACGACCACGTCGTTCCAATAAGGAAGCACGCGCACAATCACGTCTTGCAAACATTCTGTTGCTGGCAACTCTTTTGGGTCTAGGCCTTCGGCTACAAGTGCCGCGTAGCGGGGGTCGTTGATGGGATGTTCGGGACTTGTGGTGTCCACAGGCGGCGGGGCGACATCAAAACTTCGACGCCAGATCATTGTTTGTTCGGCGCCATGCAACTGAGTGGTTGCCTTTTTGTCTAGACCCTGCAGCGCTCCGTAATGGCGTTCGTTCAGCCGCCATGTTCGTGCAACGGGCAAGTCGGCCTGACCTAATTCTTCAAGGACCAAACGGTTTGTCTCCATCGCCCGTTGCAACAGGCTGGTATGGGCAGCGGAAAAACGAAATCCTGCCTCGCGCAATAACACCCCTGCAGCTTTAGCCTCGGCAATTCCTTGGTCGGTCAGTGGCACGTCATGCCAGCCCGTAAACAGGTTTAGTTCATTCCATGTGCTTTGGCCATGTCGCAAAAGAATCAAGGTTCCGGGCATTCCTAAATAGTAGGACTACGGCGTCAAACCCCGAAAAGGGCGCCTGTGACATAAGTTGAGTGACCATCACTCAACTTTTATGCTCCGTAGGTTGTCAGCATCTAGGGGGCCCAGTATTGTTGATGGGGCAAGGCCACCAGGCCAAGCAGTTATCCCCGGAATACCTCACATTGGAGCAGTACACACCATGGCAAAAGCAGTCGGAATCGATCTTGGAACCACAAACTCGGTAGTTGCCGTCTTAGAGGCTGGCGAACCCGTTGTTATTCCTAACTCGGAAGGCTCACGCACCACCCCGTCGGTCGTGGCATTTTCGAAGGCCGGCGAAGTATTGGTTGGCGAAGTGGCAAAGCGCCAGGCCATCACTAACCCAGACCGCACCTTTCGCAGCATCAAAAGGCACATGGGCGAGAACTGGAAGTCCGACGATGTAGACGGCAAGAAGTACACGCCACAAGAAATCAGCGCGCGAACACTTATGAAGTTGAAGCGCGACGCCGAGGCTTACTTGGGCGACACAGTGACTCAAGCCGTGATCACGGTGCCCGCATATTTTGACGACGCACAACGAACCGCAACCAAAGAGGCCGGACAAATTGCCGGTCTCGAAGTGCTGCGCATTATTAACGAACCAACCGCCGCTGCGCTTGCGTACGGGCTTGATAAGGGCAGCGAAGACGAAACTATTTTGGTTTTCGACTTGGGCGGCGGAACGTTCGACGTGAGTGTGCTCGAAATCGGTGATGGTGTGTTTGAAGTAAAGAGCACGCACGGCGACACACACCTCGGTGGTGACGACTGGGACCAACGAATCATCGACTGGATGGTTCAGCAATTTAAATCTGCACACGGTGTGGACCTTGCCGCCGACCGCATGGCAACACAACGCCTGAAGGAAGCAGCAGAGAAAGCAAAGATTGAGCTTTCGCAAACACAGCAAACACAAATCAACTTGCCGTTTATCACCGCAACCCCAGACGGCCCACTACACATGGACGAAACGTTGACGCGTGCCAAGTTTCAGGAGATGACAGCCGACTTGATCGAGCGTTGCCGCAAACCATTCGAGCAGGCAATCACTGATGCAGGTTTGTCCAAGGGCCAGATCCACCACGTCATTTTGGTTGGCGGTTCTACACGTATGCCTGCGGTACAAGACCTCGTTCAGGGCCTCACCGGCAAAGAACCAAACCGCACGGTTAACCCCGACGAAGTAGTTGCTGTCGGCGCGGCCGTGCAAGCAGGTGTTTTGCGCGGCGACGTGAAGGATGTGTTGTTGCTTGACGTGACACCACTTTCACTCGGCATCGAGACCAAGGGTGGAGTGATGACCAAACTCATCGAACGCAACACCACAATTCCAACCCGCCGCACAGAGGTGTTTACAACCGCAGACGACATGCAGCCGTCCGTGGAAATTCACGTCTTGCAAGGCGAGCGCGAAATGGCCAGTTACAACAAGACGCTCGGCAAATTCCAGTTGGTGGATCTACCACCAGCTCCTCGCGGTGTTCCACAAATTGAAGTCACATTCGATATCGACGCCAACGGCATCGTGCATGTTTCTGCGAAGGATCGTGCAACAAGCAAAGAGCAGTCGATGACCATCACCGGTCAGTCGTCATTGAACAAAGACGACATCGACAAGATGGTGAAAGATGCCGAAGCACATGCCGAGGAAGATCGCCTCCGTCGTGACGAAGCCGAAGTTCGTAATAACGCCGACTCGTTGGTGTACCAAACCGAAAAGGTGTTGCGAGAACAGGGCGACAAAGTGTCCGAAGACGAGCGCACCGCCGTCGAGGGCCCACTTGCCGACTTGAAAACTGCACTGCAAGGTTCCGACACGGCAGCAATCAAGTCCGCTACCGAAAAATTGATGGAGTCCAGTCAAGCGTTTAGCCAGAAGCTGTACGAAGCAGCTGCTCGAGACACCAACGCAGCAGGCACGTCTGCAAGCGGTCAGGGTGCTGCTGGCGGAAACGACGACGACATCGTTGATGCTGAAATCGTTGACGAGAAGTAAGCAATGGAATCCGAAAAGCCAACCGAGGCAACAGAGTCGGATGTTGAGTTAGTCGAGGACGTTCAAGATGTTCTTGCCGAGCTCAACATCGACGAGGTGATTAAAGAGCGCGACGAGTTCAAAGACATTGCGCTGCGCGTGCAAGCCGACTTCGAGAATTATCGAAAGCGTGCTGCCGTGCAACTCACCGACGAAGTTGATCGCTCGACTGGCCGCATTGTTGAGGCGATGTTGCCCGTCTTGGACGCGTGTGAGGCTGCGGTCGCACACGGTGTCGAAGGCGTCGAGAACATTTGGTCGTCGCTGTTAGGAACGTTGCAAAAAAGCGGACTCGAAGCTCTTGATCTACAGGGACAGCCATTCGACCCGGCATTAGCCGAGGCGGTGTTGCACGAAGAAGGTGACGGCGGCGAAGCCGTGGTTGTTGAAGTGCTGCGTACCGGTTACCGCTGGAAAGGTCGCGTGCTTCGTGCCGCAATGGTCAAGGTAAAGGGATAACCATGCAACGCGAGTGGTTTGAAAAGGACTACTACGCCACGCTCGGTGTTGCGCAAAGTGCAACAGCAAAAGAAATTACCAAGGCGTACCGAAAGTTGGCTCGCCAATATCATCCCGACACCAACCCCAACAATGCAGCAGCCGAGGAAAAGTTCAAGGAAGTATCAAGTGCTTACGACGTTTTGGGTGACGAAGAAAAACGCAAGGAGTACGACGAGGTCCGTCGGTCCGGCTCAAGTGGCGGAGGGTTCCGAATGGATCCCAACTTTTCCGGCGGCGAAGGATTCGGTGACATATTCAGCCAGATGTTTGGCGGCGCGAGGCGCCGTGGCTCTGCCGGCGTTGGCCCGCAGCGCGGCGGAGATATTGAAGCAACCCTGACACTCGATTTTTCGGATGCCGTGCAAGGCCTCACCACCGAGTTACACATCACCAGCGAAGCACAATGCATTGGGTGCAATGGTTCGGGCGCGCGTCAAGGCACTACGCCTAAGCGCTGCCCAACGTGTCAAGGCCGCGGCTCGGTAGAAGACAATCAAGGCGTCTTTGCTTTTTCGTCACCATGCCCACAATGCAGCGGACGAACGGTGATCATCGAATACCCATGCGCTGGTTGCAGGGGCACTGGCCGAGAAATGCGGCCGCGTGATGTCAACGTGCGCATCCCTGCTGGCGTTGCCGACGGGCAGCGCATTCGCTTAAAGGGCAGAGGAACACCTGGCACGAACGGTGGCCCCGCTGGCGATCTTTTTGTGATGTGTCATGTTGCAGCGCACAAAATCTTTGGTCGTGATGGCAGTCATCTCACTGTTCGCCTACCCATCACCTTTGCCGAAGCAGCGTTGGGTGCAGACATTGAAGTGCCAACGCTAAGTGGAGAGGCAGTGACGTTGCGATTAAAGGCAGGAACTCAATCTGGTTCGCGCCACCGCGTCAAAGGAAAAGGTATTGCCTCGGCGAAGACAACGGGAGATCTCATTGTTTCCGTCGATGTCGTTGTTCCAACCGAATTAACAGACGAGCAAAAGGAAGCAGTTGTTGCATTTGCAAATGCATCCGATGGCTCACCCCGCGACACGGTTATCGCGCAGGCGAAACAGTCGAAGAGAGCAGCATCATGAAACGCGAGACCCATGCCGTTTATGTCATTTCAGTTGCTGCCGAAATAGCGGGAGTGCATCCACAGACGTTGCGCATTTACGAGCGCCGAGGATTGTTGCAACCCGCTCGCACCTCGGGTGGCAACCGCCGATACAGCAATGCCGACATTCAACGCCTACAGCGCATCGCCGAATTGGCAGAGATGGGAATGAACCTCGAAGGCATTCGCCAAGTGCTCGAACTGGAGTCCGAGGTTGTGCGCCTTTCGAATGAGGTAGTTCGTCTCCATCAAGAATTGGCGCAAGCCATCACCGACACCGGCCGTCGTGGTCGCTACGAACTTGTTCCGCTGCGTCAAGCAATCGCAGTGTTTGGCAAGAAACCCAGCATCTTTGAAGAGGAGGAGTAAGTCATGGCATTTGATCCAAAGAAATGGACAACAAAAACCAGCGAGGCAATCGCTGCCGCCATGCAATCGGCGACTTCAAACAACAATCCTGAGCTGACGGCCGACCATGTTATGGCTGCGTTGTGCCGACAAACAGACACAGTCGTGCCAGCTGTGTTGTCAAAACTGGGTATTGCAGCAACGATGTTGAGCGACCGCGCCGACGAAGCAGTTGCAAAACTGCCGCGTGCGCAAGGTGGCAGCGAGCCGCGAATGAATCGCGAGTTATCAAATATTTTTGCAAACGCTGAAACTCTTCGCGTCGACATGAAAGACGACTACCTCTCTGTTGAGCATCTGCTTGTTGCCATGAACCAACGCGTTGGCTTAGGTAGTGCCGAAATGTTGCAGGCACTGAAAGATGTGCGCGGCGCACATCGAGTCACTTCTCCAGACCCAGAGCAACAGTTTCAAGCTTTGGAGAAATACAGCCAAGATCTAACCGCTCGCGCTCATGAGAACAAGATCGATCCGGTCATCGGGCGCGACGATGAAATTCGCCGAGTCATCCAGGTGCTTTCTCGTCGTACAAAAAACAACCCAGTTCTGATTGGCGAACCAGGCGTTGGCAAGACCGCCATCGTTGAAGGTTTGGCTCGACGAATTGCTCATGGCGACGTACCCGAAGGTTTGAAAGGCAAACGGCTCATTTCGCTCGACATCGGTGCGATGCTTGCGGGTGCGAAATATCGCGGCGAGTTTGAAGAACGACTCAAGGCAGTGTTAAAGGAAATCTCCGACGCGCAAGGTGAAGTCATCACGTTCGTCGATGAAATACACACGCTGGTAGGTGCCGGCGGCGCCGAAGGTGCAATGGATGCGAGCAACATGATTAAGCCCATGCTCGCCCGTGGTGAGTTGCACATGATTGGTGCAACAACGCTGGACGAGTATCGAAAGTATGTAGAAAAGGATGCGGCCCTCGAGCGACGGTTCCAAAAGGTGTATGTGGGAGAACCAACGGTTGAAGACACCATTGCAATCTTGCGCGGACTAAAAGAGCGCTACGAGGTGCATCACGGCGTTCGCATTCAAGACGGCGCACTGGTCAGCGCCGCGGTGCTGTCGAACCGTTATCTCACCAACCGATTTTTGCCAGACAAGGCAATTGACTTAATGGACGAGGCAGCGAGCAAGCTGCGCATCGAAATCGATTCGCTTCCTACCGAGATCGATGTCGTGAATAGGCGTGTGCTGCAATTGGAAATTGAGCGAGTTGCATTAGAAAAAGAAACTGATGCGGCATCACGCGAACGACTGGAAGCCTTGAACGACGAGTTGCACATACTGCAACAACAAACCGCCGAGATGCAGGTTCACTGGGATGCCGAGAAACAGGCCATTGGTGCAATTCGTTCACTTAAAGAGGAGCTTGAATCTTTGCGCGCTCAAGTGGAACGCGAACTGGACTTAGAAAAGGCCGCCGAGATTCGATACGGGCGGATACCCGAAGTAGAACGTCGGATTAGTGATGCAACGACACAGCTCAACTCTTTGCAAATTTCGAAGCGCATGCTGAAAGAAGAAGTGGATGCCGAGGACATTGCCGAAGTGGTGTCGAAGTGGACGGGTGTGCCACTGAACAAGTTGCTTGAAGGCGAGATGCACAAACTTGTGCATCTTGAAGATCTATTGCACCAACGTGTTATCGGGCAAGACGATGCCGTCACTGCAACAGCAAACGCCATTCGACGCAGTCGCGCAGGATTGTCCGACCCCAATAGGCCGATTGGCTCGTTTTTGTTTCTCGGGCCAACCGGCGTGGGAAAAACAGAACTGGCCCGCGCCCTTGCCGAATATTTGTTTGACGACGAGAAGTCGATGGTGCGCATTGACATGGCCGAATATATGGAGAAGTTCTCGGTCAGCCGACTCATCGGTGCCCCTCCTGGGTATGTCGGCTACGACGAAGGCGGACAACTCACCGAGGCCGTTCGTCGCCGGCCGTACAGCGTGGTTCTACTCGACGAGATTGAAAAAGCACACCCCGAAGTTTTCAATGTGTTGTTGCAATTACTTGACGATGGTCGACTCACTGATGGTCAAGGTCGCACCGTCGACTTCACCAACACCGTGTTGATCATGACCAGCAACCTCGTCGGCGAGCCGATCGACTACTTCAAACCAGAGTTTGTCAATCGCATCGACGAGATAGTGCGTTTCCGTAAGTTGGAGATGTCCGATCTTGGAGCGATCGTAGAAATTCAGTTACAGCACTTGATAGACCGCATGACCAGCAGGCGAATCACACTTGCTGTCACCCCTGCGGCACGAGTGTTGCTTGCCGAACGCGGTTACGACGCCGATTTTGGTGCTCGACCACTGAAGCGCCTCATTCAAAAGACTGTTTCCGACGCCGCAGCGCTGCTTATTTTGGATGGCAAGGCGGCCGAAGGCGACACCATCGTGGTGGACGTTGCCGATGGAGAGTTTTCGGTAGCGGTGAGCAATCTTGCTGCGGCCTAGCAACAAGTTCGGCCATTGGGCACTAGGCTTTACTTACGTTCCCCACATCTAGGAGCGTTACATGCCCGTCGCAGTTGTAGTTGGTACTCAATGGGGTGACGAGGGCAAGGCAAAAGTCATCGACTTGCTTGCCGGCAAACATTCTCACGTCGTGCGCTATCAAGGCGGACATAACGCTGGCCATACCGTTGTGGTTGGAGATCAGCGATACGCGCTACAACTTGTTCCTAGCGGAGTCCTCTACGACAGCGTTACACCAGTAATTGGTAACGGCGTTGTGGTTGATTTACCCACGTTGTTCAAAGAGATTGACGAGCTGCAGCGCCGCGGTGTTTCGTGCGAGCGTTTGCGTGTTTCAAGCTTGGCCCAACTGATCTTCCCTTGGCATCAAATGCACGACGCGTTGGCCGAATCGGCTCTTGGCGATGCAAAAATCGGAACCACACTGAAAGGCATTGGGCCGGCCTACGCCGACAAGGCACTTCGCGTTGGCATACGTGCCGGCGATGTGCGTGACCCGAAACGTTTTGCAACGTTGGTTCGCGAACGCGGGACTAGTGCAAACACATTGATCACCGCGCTTGGCGGGGCAGCATTCGATGTTGAAGATGTTGTTGCGCAATTTTCAGAGCTTGGCGCACGACTGTTGCCGTACATTGCCGACACGGTCAACTTGTTGCACGATGCGCTGGAAGCAGGTAACAACATCTTGCTAGAGGGTGCTCAGGCAACCTTCCTTGATATTGATCACGGCACGTATCCGTTTGTCACGTCTTCAAACCCAACAGCTGGCGGTGCATGTGCTGGCACCGGTATCGGGCCACGCGACATCACTCGAGTAGTGGGTATTGCAAAGGCATACACCACACGTGTTGGTTCTGGGCCTTTTCCAACTGAGTTGATTGGCGAACTCGGAGATGCAATTGTCGACATTGGCCACGAATTTGGAACAGTTACCGGTCGGCGCCGACGACCAGGCTGGCTTGACTTAGTGATGTTGCGTCATGCAGTGCGACTTAATTCGCTCAGCGAACTCGCACTAACGAAACTTGATGTACTTGATACCTTCGACACCGTGCGAGTGTGCACGGGTTACATGGTCGACGGCAAGTCTCTTTCGGGTTACCCCGACGACATCGAATTGTTGGGCAAAGTAACGGCTACATATGTTGATATGCCGGGCTGGAAACAACCATTGCGTGCATGCAGGTCATTCGCAGAAATGCCAGAAGCCGCTCGACGAGTTGTCGAGCTCGTCGAACAACACATTGGAATACCGGTAAGCATCGTCGGTGTTGGGCCGGAACGTGACGATTGCGTGCTGCGCGCATGATTGAGCGTTACAGCCTTCCCGAAATAGCCGCTCTTTTTACTGACGAAGCACGCTTTTCGAGATATCTCGAGATAGAGCTACTTGCTACCGAAGCGCAAGCAAAACTCGGAGTGGTGCCTCCTGCAGACGCAAAACATTGCCGCGACAAGGCGCCACAGGTTGATGCCAACTTTGTCCAACGAGTAGCCGAACGTGAAGCGGTGACCGATCACGATGTCGCTGCATTCGTCGACGTTGTTCAACAAAGTATTGGTATGCCACAGGGTGCATGGATACATCATGGTCTGACGAGCACCGATGTAGTTGATACTGCATGGTGCTGGATGCTTGCAGATGCCGGCTCGCTCATTGTTGGTGCACTCGACAATCTGGTTGTTGCGTTGCAACAGCTTGCAACAACACATCGGGCAACAGTCATGATCGGCCGCACGCACGGCATTCATGCAGAGCCAACAACATTCGGCGCAAAGGCAGCACTGTGGGCGCTTCAGATTGGCCGCGACCGCGACCGCATGGTGTCGGCGCGCAAGGCAATTGCGGTGTGCAAGCTGTCGGGAGCGGTGGGCACCTATTCGAACATCGATCCATCAGTAGAAGCGCACATCGGAACTGCGCTCGGGTTGCAACCAGTTCCAGCGACACAAGTTGTGGCAAGAGATCGACACGCCGAGTTCCTGTGGGCTTGCGCGTCAATCGGTACATCCATTGAAGCAATCGCGGTGGAGTTGCGTCACTTGCAACGAACAGAAGTAAGCGAAGTTCGCGAAGGATTTAAGCAGGGCCAAAAAGGCAGTTCGGCCATGCCGCACAAGCGCAATCCAATTTCTGCGGAGACGCTGACAGGGCTGTCGCGTGTACTGCGGAGCAATCTTCAAACTGGAATGCAGAACGTTGCACTGTGGCACGAGCGAGACATTTCGCATTCTTCAGCCGAACGCATCGTGCTTCCGGATTCATCGATTCTTGCGTATTACGTGGTGAAGCGCCTCACACGCTTGATTGAGGGCCTCGAAGTTGATGCACCACGAATGTTGCACAACCTCGAAAGCAGTTTCGGCGTCGTATTTTCTCAACCCGTACTGCTTGCATTGGTCGATTCGGGGCTTTCGCGCGATGACGCCTATCGAATCGTTCAAGAAACAACAGCACTGGCCTGGAACTCTCGGACTTCATTTCGAGATGTGCTTGGGGCCGATGCTCGCGTTCAACTGACCTCCACACAATTAGACCACGCCTTCGATTTGGAGCGTTCGGTTCGTCACGCGCAACGAACCATTGACGCCGCATTGGCTATAACAAAGGCATGACGCTTCCCGACCTTGGGTCAACGCGCAATGCGCTTCGCGCGCATGTACTTGAGCACTCGCTGAAATCCGGAAACTTCACACTCAAATCTGGCCAACCAAGCTCGTGGTTTCTCGACACGAAACAAACCGCGTGCCGCCCTGAAGGCATTGTGCTTGTTGCACAAGCAGCGCTTGAGATACTCCCTAACGAAGTAACAGCAATTGGTGGCCTCACGATGGGTGCAGATCCAGTGGCGTTTGGCATTGCAGCGGTTGCCGCAACACGTGGTCGAATGCTGCGGAGTTTTTCTGTGCGCAAAGAAGCGAAGGACCACGGCATTACTGGTCGGCTTGCTGGCGCGTTACTGCCGGGTGATCGAGTAGCCATAGTTGAAGACACAGTTACTCGAGGCACAAGTCTGTTTGAAGCAGTAGAGGTTGTGCGAAGTTTCGGTGCCGAACCCATCTTCATCACAGTGATCGTCGATCGCGGCGGCACGTGTGCACAAATGGCAAAAGATGCAGGTATTGCGTATGTGCCACTCTTAAGTGCGCCCGACCTCGGATACGATTTCGGATCATGAAACGCTTCTTCATCGCAGTTGGACTGCTTACAGCACTCACCGCATGTTCATCATCGTCCGAAGTGGCTCCAACCGAGACGATTGCCGCAGAGAGCAGTGTTGTTGATGCAGCAGCGGTCATCGAAATCAGTGTCATCGTTGGCGAGAACTCCGGCCCCGATCGCACCGAAACTGTTGCACTGGGCTCAACGGTGCGCATCTCGTTGCTGAACAACGAAAGCGAAGATGATTTCCATTTGCACGGTTACGACATTGCTAGCGGCGAGGTTCCGGCAGGCGAAGAGGCCGTTATCGAGTTTGTAGCCGATGCCGCAGGCGAGTTCGAGCTTGAGAGCCATGTCACTGGCGAGGTCTTGCTCGTAATCACCGTTCAGTAATGAACCTGCAACAACTTTTTGCCCTCGAGGCAGATGGTGCCGACACCTATGTTGGCGAAGGCCTTGAGTATCCGTGGGGCGGGCTTTACGGCGGACACATTGTTGCCCAGGCGCTACGTGCG
>Ga0208222_1000029_pt1 | contig 39545 bp, 52 predicted proteins | sample LakMenEpi13Sep09_FD_150694 | JGI IMG/M metagenome (GOLD analysis project Ga0208222, IMG submission 150694) | Freshwater microbial communities from Lake Mendota, WI - 13SEP2009 deep hole epilimnion (SPAdes) | ecosystem: Environmental > Aquatic > Freshwater > Lentic | place: Lake Mendota, Madison...
CAGCTCTCGGGCTAATGTCCGTAGCCGAAGGCAGGCCTTACCACATTGGTGAACACTCACGCACTGAACTAACAGATGTCTACTCCAGAACCCTTGGATATTGGCCGCTTTATCTTTTTGATGGCTTCGGTAGTTTTGATCCCGATGTTATTTATAACCGTGTGGAGTATCTTGCCCAAGGTCTTGACGTAAAGATCGTCTTTCTTGATCACCTCAGCATTTTGTTGAGTGGTCTTGATGGGGATGAACGTCGTGTCATTGACCAGACAATGACCAAGCTTCGTTCTCTTGTGGAACGGACAGGCATCTCATTGTTCCTTGTCTCTCACCTGCGTCGTCCTAGTGGTGACCAGAGTCACGAGGAAGGAGCACGTGTGAGCCTTGGTTCGTTACGAGGATCACACAGCATCGCACAACTTAGTGATGCCGTTATTGCACTTGAACGGAATCAACAAACCAACTCCGCGACAACTGTACGAGTACTCAAAAATCGCTACAGCGGAGAAGTTGGCCCTTGTTGTGACCTTATTTATGACCTTAACACTTGCCATTTTATCGAGCATGAAGCTGAACCAGAGTTCGAGCCAAACACGGACTTCTAACTACGAATCACTGCTCAAGCGCCCCAACCCGCCGTCACCAGAAATGGTGCAACGAGCACAACCCTACCGGGCAGACACACTTCAGGAACTGGAAGCTGTGATCAGGATCCCCACAAAAGCAATCGATGTCTGACACCATCATCATTTGCACTACAGAGGAAATGCTCGCCATGCATGAGCGTGGTGAGATCAGCGATCAAGGAGGAGTGATCACTCTATCGATTCTCTTTGAATTTCTGTGTGATTACTACGGGGTAGATCCTCACTGGCAACCCAATGATGTCTACTGATGAACCTCCTCTTTGATATCGAAACTGACGGCCTGTACGACAATCTTACCACCATCCATTGTGTTGCTATCAAAGACATTGGTAACAATGAGGTTTATGTCTTTAACGATGAAGGCACTCAGGAACCTATCGCTCGTGCCATCACGATGCTTGAAGGTGCTGAGACAATCATCGGGCAGAACGTAATTAATTACGACATCCCCGTCATCCAGAAGTTCTACCCATGGTTCACACCACCACGGACCATTGACACTCTTATTCTTAGTCGTTTGTATCATCCTGATCTGCTTAAGATTGATAACGCTAGGAACTGGAAACACATGCCGCTCCAACTCTACGGACGACATTCCTTAGAGGCATACGGCTACAGATTGGGTGAGTACAAGGGTGGCTTTGCTAAGCAGACTGACTGGAAGAACTGGTCTCAAGACATGGAGGATTATTGCGTACAGGACTTACAAGTCACACACAAACTATGGAATCACTTCCAGAAAAAGATCCAACAACAAGCAAAGGAGGATCAGGAGTTGAAGTCCCGGAATGGGTCACGCTTGAGCACCAAGTAGCAGAGATCCTCACCAAACAACAGTTGCATGGCTGGTACTTCGACGAACGATCCGCTCATGAGCTGGAATGCGAACTTCGATCTGCACTTGATTCGCTGCAAGAATCTCTTAGACAGCGGCATCCTTTCGTTGAGGGAGGCGAGTTTACTCCTCGTCGTCCTAACTCGACCAGAGGATATTTCACAGATGGCACATTTACGCGCATCAAGGATCTTAACCCAACCAGTCGAGATCACATTGCGTGGGTCTTAAGTACAGCGTGTGATGAAAACGAGGTTCCTATTTATGGATGGAAACCAAACCAGTTCACAGACAAAGGTAAGGCGACCATTGATGAAGTCGTATTAAATGACATTGGGACACCAATCGCTCTTGACTTCCTTCAATGCCTTGAATTGAGTAAGCAACTTGGCATGTTGTCAGACGGCAACAACGCCTGGCTAAAGCTTGTCAGAAAGGGCCGAATCCACCACCACTGCTCCGTTGCAACTAACACTCACCGATGTGCCCATAGGAACCCAAATCTGGCCCAAGTCCCATCTGATGAACGATTCAGACGACTATTCACTGCAACTCCAGGACTATGCATGGTTGGGGCCGATCTTAGCGGCATCGAGTTGCGGATGTTCGCGCATTACCTTAGTAGGTATGACGGTGGTCGCTATGGTGAGATCTTGCTTAATGGCGACATCCACCAAGTTAATGCCGACAAGATTGGCGTTTCCAGGCGCATTATTAAGACAATTTCCTATGCATTTTTATATGGTGCTGGGAACGAAAAACTTGGACTTTCCTATGACCCTCAGCTTCCAGCCGATAAGGCAAAGAAGAAAGGGGCAGAGATACGGCAAGCGTATCTTGATGCAATTGAAGGTCTTAGCGATCTTGTTGAGGCCGTCAAGAAAAAGGTTCAATCAGCTAAGTACGTCACTTCAGTTGATGGACGGCGTATCGCTGTTGATGGACCCCATAAAGCTCTGAACTATCTCCTGCAGTCAGGAGCTGGCGTCATTGCAAAGCGATGGATGGTCATCGCTAACGACCAAATTAAACAACTAAATATTGAAGCTGATCAACTGGCATTTGTTCATGATGAGCTTCAGTTTGAATGTAACCCCGCTCATGCGGACACACTAATGTTTAATCTTGAACTCGCTGCAGCTCAAGCTGGAGAATATTACGGCCTGCGAATTCCAATCGCAGCAGAAGCCGGAACCGGAAGTACGTGGGCTGACACACATTGATTTCAGCTCCAATCGAGCCGGTGACATTGCAGAGGTGTATGCCACTGCAGCGTTGATGGCTAAAGGTGCAACCGTGTTTCGCAATACTGGGTGCGATGGAAAGACGGACCTTTGTTTTAAGTATAGAGATGTAGTTTACGAGATAGACGTGAAGATAGCGCACTACGTTGTTGACAACAGAGGGTATACCTACTGGAAAAGCGGTTCGGTATACAAAGTAATGCTGCCTGTCTATCCACTAATAGTCGTACCTGCAACAGGTACAGATTTGTCTGGTTGGTATTGCAAGTGGAAACAGATTCTAGGAGGCGATAAAAGCGCAAGGACAAACTACTGCCCACCAGGTCTTGAAAACTTCTGGAATTAACTTATGCCCACAACCAAATCCAAAACAAATCTAGCCAAGAAACAATTTGAGTCACGTGCCAAGTTCAAGCACACCCGTCAAGGCAACGGCACCCGCTCCTTACCCAAAGGCACCAGGAAACTACGTCGAGGCCAAGGCAAATGACCAATGAGATTTCAACATGGATCACAGTAACCCTTGATTGCAAGAACGGTGACCTGCCTCACTACCCATCAGTGAACAAGTACACCTTTAAATTTGATGCTACTGACATGACTATCCAAGGCCATGTCGAACAGTTCCGAATAATCTTGCGTGCAAGCGGCTTTGCTGAAAAGACAATCAGGGAGGCATTGGGAGAGTTTTGACTTTATTGATTGACGCTGACTTCATTGCATACAGGGCGTGTGCTGCCTGTGAAGATGAGATCGACTACGACGACGACCTAATTGTTGTCACAAGTCGCTTCTCTGATGTACTGGAACTATTCCAGAAAGAGCTGATGTCCATTGCTGAATGCATGGGTCAGTTCGATGACTTCATCCTGTTCTTCAGTAGCTCAAAGAATTTCAGGAAAAAAATTTACCCGGATTACAAGGGTCATCGAAATAGGAAGAAGCCCTGTGGCTACAAGCGTCTGCTCAACTGGTGTGGTGACAACTACATCACCATGGTCGTTGACAATCTTGAGGCTGACGATGCTCTTGGTATCTACGCAACAGATCCAATTGAATCAGAGAACGAACTGATTATCTGCTCACCCGATAAGGACATGAGGCAGATACCAGGACTGCTGTTTGATCTCAAGAATCCTGTGATTGAAATCACCAAGGAAGAGGGAGATCGATGGCATCTGATTCAAACGATGAGCGGTGACCAGACAGATGGTTATGCAGGTGCTCCTGGGATTGGTATCAAACGTGCTGATGCCCTCCTCGATAAACATGGCTGTTGTTGGAAAACAGTTGTTCAAGCCTTTGAAGAACGAGGGATGACTGAAGATGATGCTCTTCTTAATGCACGTCTCGCGCGGATTCTCCAGTACACCGACTACAACTTCGACACCAATGAGCCAATCCTTTGGACCCCCACCCCCAGTGATGGAGATGACGGTGGAGCAGCAGTTCAAGATGAGACGCCTGAACGATTTGCTGCCTGAATCAAGAAAGGAGGACATCATCACTGTCCTTCTTGCATTGCAACATCAGAACTTTTGCCTCACTAACACTGTATCCAATCTTGTAAAGCAATGGCCGATAGCCCAGAGCACTATGGATCAAGTTGGAAAGTCGGAGACTTCATCCGAGAACAACAATTAAGTTTCCATCTTGGTAATGCAATCAAATATATCTGCCGTTGTGGAAAGAAGCCAACAGCAGACCCCATTGACGACCTCACTAAAGCAATCCACTACCTTGAAAACGAACGTGAGTTTCTACGAAACAGCAGCACACGAATTCAGGAGCAAGTTCGAGCTGCCCATCGGGCTGACAATTTCTTCTTTGAATCTGCAGCAGACTTTGATCGATGAGGAGCACCTTGAACTTGCCCATGCGTACCTCGATCTGAAGAAAGACATCACCAACAAGCGGGCCAGAGAGCACATGCTGAAGGAGCTTGCTGACGTGGTTGTCACCTGTCATCAGATGGCTGCAGCATTTGGGTGGGATTTGCAGACTGCATTCAACCGAGTGCATGCAAGCAACATGAGCAAGCTTGGGGAAGACGGCAAGCCCATACGTCGTGAGGATGGAAAGATTCTCAAAGGGCCTAACTACTACGAACCTTCACTGATTGATCTTGTCTGATACTACTGTGGAAAAAGAACTCATCGCACGTACTGGCCGTGTACAAAGTTGGATTGATGATCCGACATCCAGGCTCCCTGTGAGCTGCACCGTCTTCGTTGTTGAAGACACAATGGAGGGGCCAAATGGAATCGAAGCTTCGTGGCGATTCGTTAGTCATGCTCTACGCTATGGAGCGGGCGTTGCGGTACACCTCTCCAAGATTCGTAGCAAAGGATCTGAGAATGGCAAGGGTCTTGTGGCATCTGGCCCTGTGTCCTTTGCAAAGATCTATTCCACCCTCAATGAAATCCTGAGGCGTGGTGGTGTCTACAAAAATGGAGCAGTTGTATGTCATCTTGATCTCAACCATCCTGATGTGCTTGAGTTCATTACTGCTAGCCGTAGTGAGCTGCCTTGGGTTAAGCGTTGCGTCAACATCAACCACCACTGGTGGAATGTTGCCACGCCAGAAGTCAAGGAAGCTCTGATTCTTGCCATCAGACGTGGTGATGTCTGGCTCAACAAAACTAAAGTCGATAAGCATGGACAACGTATCTACGGAAATGTTTGCCTGGAGGTGTACCTGCCAACACGGGGCACCTGTCTACTGCAACATGTCAACCTTGGGGCATGCCAATTTGATGACATTCGATCTGCGTTTTCACGTGGAATGTCCGAACTGTGTCACCTCCACGCAAAGACAGGTGTTGGAGACAGCGGTGAATACCTCACTCCTGAGGTTGATCGCCAAGTCGGTCTCGGAATGCTTGGACTTTCCAACCTGCTCCGTCAACAAGGGGTGACATACAAGGAGTTTGGTGAGGCGTTGGATCACATCGTCAACAACCGTCCTCATGAACACACTCCTGCTTCAGTACTAGCTCATGAGATCCATGCTGGTATCCGTGAGGCGGCTGCAATCGCTAAGGCTAACAACATGGTCCGTGCCTTTGCCATTGCCCCTACTGCCTCGTGCAGCTACCGCTATAAGGATCTTGATGGGTACACCACAACCCCTGAGATTGCTCCTCCCATTGCTCGTCAAGTGGACCGTGATAGCGGCACCTTTGGTGTCCAGAGCTTTGACTACGGTCCTGTTGAGATCGCGTCTGAAGTTGGCTGGGATGATTATTTCAAAGTAGCAAACGGTATTGTCCGGTTGCTTAATATGACGGGACTTCTTCATGGATACTCGTTCAATAGCTGGTCAGATGTGATCACCTATGACGAAGCATTCATTGAGGAGTGGCTGCAATCACCGCAGACCTCCCTTTACTATTCGCTTCAGGTAATGGGAGACACTCAAGACAAGTCCAGTGCATACGCTGCGCTCGATGAGTCTGAAGTTGACGATTACTTGGAGCAACTACTAAATGACCCTGCCCCTGATTGCAACTGCGGAGAGTAATGAACCCCTATCAGAAACTATTTAGCCGTAAACGTAAGTGGACCCCAGTGCAAACCACTGCTGGTCAGCTTGCTGAGGGCTCGGAAGAAACCATCTTTCGGGCTCTCGCCCTACGCCATATGGAACTTCCTGTTGGCGACTTTATTGATGATGCATTGAAGAATGAAGTTCCAGAGCTATCGCGGGACTTACTGCGATCCAACATCAAAGACGAAGTTAACCACGACTTGGCTCTCGGTTACATCGCCCAAGCTATCGGCACTGACCCAGTTGCTGAAGCAGAAGCAATGCGACTCCGCGATGCTTGGACGGCGCATCCTGATCATACGGTCCTCAAAGCAATGGTGGCCGAGCGTGCAATTTTCTTCGTTCTACTCCCCTTCTTCCGCTTTAATGGTGACGCTGGCTTACGAACAGTATCCGCCGACATAAGTAGGGATGAGCAAGTACATGTGGCAACGAATAGCTTGGTATGTCGTGAGCTTGGTCTCACTGTATCTCCTTCTCTTGATCGCCTCAGGAAGGCAACCATTGCCTGGGTGATGCAACCACTCAAGAAGTCTGAGAACAAGTACCTTGATAAGCAGTTCTGGCTTGATCAAAGCGACAGCTTGATGTACGCCGGAAAAGCAGAAGGACTTATTGAAACACAACGTGCTCGGATGCCTGCATTCTTTGAGCATGCGAATCCAAATCTACCCCAATATGCTTAGGCATTAACAATTCCATTGCTTAGGAATCATGGCAAAACAAAAGCAACGTGCTCCTCAAAAGAGTACTAAAACAAGTGCAGCTGCAGCACCTGCTCGTAGCACAGCTCCAAAGAATGTGCGTACTGCTACTGCAAGTCGTACTCCCAACAAAGCATCCACTCGTGCTGCCAACCGAGTTGCTCAAGCAGCTAACTCTTGGCAATCCAATGACATTCTGAAGTATGCCAGCGGTCGTGATCGAAATGCTGACTACAACAATCTGCTGACCAGTCAGAACAAGATGGGTGCCTTTGATGGTGCTGCATGGGGGCGTGCACAAACTGCTGGTTATTCTGATCAACAGATACGTGATGCACTTGAGGGCTTCCGTGGTTCCAAAGACTATGGAAACAGCAGTCTGATGATTGGTGTCCGTCCGATGGCAGTGTTGGATAACTGGCAGAACGATAACCCTGAGTCATATCGTGCATACACGCAGGGACCTAATGCACAGTTCTCCACACCTGGACGTGTCATGTTCAACCCTGCTGGAGAGAGTAACATTGGCTTAGGTCGTGGAGGTCTGCAAGATCGTGGTGTTACTTGGTACTCAACTCAAGGCAACCAAGATAATGACTTATCGAACAGTCCCTACACGCCGGACGTTGCACGTAACATCTTGGAGAATGGGTACTACGCACAAACTCCCCAAGGTGTGGATCGCATCATGCAGGGAGAATCAGCTGTACCTACACGTTGGACAAACAATGGACAAGACCCAACTAAGAAGCTTGGTTCTCAAGGGTATGATCAATTCACATCTCCGTGGATGAGTGCATTCAATACCAACATGGGTTACAAAGGATCCTGGCTTAACGTCTGATGATCATTGAAACCAAAGAGCTTGGGTTGAATCTTGGGTTGACAACTGAGAAGTTGTTGGAGGAGTTGGAGGAAAACTTTCCTGAGTTTCTCCCTCACCCCATTGATCCAATCAATATGGTGATGTACAAAAGTGGCCAACGCTCAGTAATTGAGTGGATTAAAACACGTATTGAAGATGGCTAAAAAGAAACAAGAACAACGTCAGCAAGAACAACGGCAACAAGTAACACAACTGATTGGCCAAGCAGCGCAGAACGGTAATCTTGGTCGTAAAGAGTTTGAGCGCATCATCGATGCCGGTGGCAATGCTAACCGCGTTTTAGAACGTGCAGTTGCTAACAAAGGCCTGACGATTAACTCTGGTGTTGTCAATCAGTACAACAAAGGCGCATACTTTTCGCCAAACGATTATTATAAGTATAGCGCTTTTAATCAGCCTGTCAACCCGATCATCAATCAGATCAAATCTGCAGGGAAGCTTGACCCTAAGAGCACTCTCTTTATTGGCAGCAAAGGTTCAACCGCTACTGTCCTCCCCAGAGGATATGGTGGTCCAACTGCGAAACCCACCGCACAAGCACCTGTTGATACTGGTTTAGATACCACTGATACTGGCACCGGTGATTACAGCGGTGAAACTGGTGGTGACTTTGGTGGTGACTACGGTGGGGATATGGGAGGAGACGTGGGTACTCCTGCTGCTGATACCACTTCTCAACTTGATGGTAATGGTCTCCCTGGTGGTGGTGCTGGTATTGACAGTGCTGCCGGCCTCAAATCTAAAAAGTCAAGTCGTCGTCAACTGGGTCTCTCTACAAAGGGAACGAAACAGTTGAACCGAAGCATGATGATCTCTAATCTTAACTTCGCATAATGTCAGCCAAAACACGGTATGACTATTTAGCAAGTGATCGTTCCCAATTTCTAAACGTAGCAAGACAAGCAGCAGACCTGACACTGCCTTACCTCAATCGAGGTGAAGAGGAGTTTGTGAAAGGTGCACGTCATCTCCCTACACCGTGGCAAAGCGTTGGTGCAAAGGGGGTGGTCACTCTGGCATCTAAGTTGATGCTGGCTCTACTGCCTCCTCAAACCAGCTTCTTTAAGCTGCAAGTAGATGACACTGCACTTGGCACTGATTTCCCACCAGAAGTCAGGTCTGAGCTTGACCTGTCCTTTGCCAAGATTGAACGTACTATTCTTGAATCAATTGCTGCTTCTAGTGATCGTGTCGTTGTACACCAAGCACTGAAGCATTTGGTTGTTGCAGGTAATGCGTTGATCTTTATGGGTAAGGATCAGCTCAAGCTGTATCCGCTTAATCGCTATGTTGTAGAAAGAGATGGCAACGGCAATGTGCTTGAAATAGTCACCAAAGAACGCATCTCCAAGAAGCTTCTGATGAAAGTTCTTCCTCAAGCAATGCCTAATAGCGTTGCAGGTACTGAGGCTGAACGTAATGATGAAGCAGACATCTACACCCATATCCGCCGTGACAACAATAGGTTTGTCTGGCATCAGGAATACGAAGACAAGATCATTCCTGGTTCAATGGGTAAGGCTCCGATTGAAGCTAACCCCTGGCTTGTCCTTCGCTTCAACACAGTTGATGGGGAGGTGTACGGACGGGGAAGAGTCGAAGAGTTTATCGGTGATCTCCGTTCCCTTGAAGCACTCTCTCAGGCCCTCGTAGAAGGCTCTGCAGCAGCCGCTAAAGTTGTCTTCGTAGTGTCACCCTCAAGCACCACTAAACCGGCCACCCTGGCGGCTGCAGGTAACGGTGCTATCGTTCAAGGGCGACCCGATGATATTGGCGTCATTCAAGTCGGCAAAACTGCTGACTTTAGAACCGCCTATGAAATGATGCAATCACTGGAACGGCGTCTTAGTGAAGCCTTCCTGATTCTTTCTGTTCGTCAATCTGAACGCACTACTGCTGAAGAAGTGCGGATGACTCAGATGGAACTAGAGCAACAGCTTGGTGGTCTCTTCTCTTTGCTGACTACTGAGTTCTTGGTTCCTTACCTGAACCGTAAACTTAATGTATTCCAGAAGACTGGTCAAATTCCTCGTCTTCCAAAGGATATTGTAAAGCCAACGATTGTTGCTGGTGTCAATGCATTGGGGCGTGGTCAGGATCGTGAAAGCCTTGCTGCTTTCATGACGACCATTGCTCAGACAATGGGGCCTGAGGCAATTGCTAAATACATCAACAGTATTGAGGTAGTCAAGCGTCTTGCTGCTGCACAAGGTATTGATGTTCTTAACCTTGTGAAAACAGAACAGCAGATGCAAGGCGAGATGCAACGCAACATGGCGATGCAGAAGGATATGGCAATTACTCAGCAGATTGGTCAGCTGGCTAAAACACCAATCCTTGACCCAAGTAAAAACCCTCAAGCAATGGAGATGATTAATGGACAAAGCAGTACCCAGTCGCCCGACGCGATCCAAGAACAAGCCAGTGCCGCCTCCGCTGTCATCTGAAGACAAAGCGTTCTTCGATGATTCTGGCAACAAATATGCACCCAGAACCAAGATTGGTAAGCCGACCATTGGCGTGCCTAACCGTATTGAACGTGTTGGTTTGGGAAACCTTAAAGTAATCACCACTAATGGCTACACTGACAGTTGATACCACTGAGTATCAAGAAGGAGATTTTTCCCAAGATGAGCTCGATTCGCTTCGTGTAGGCGAGGCTCTGCATCAAGAGGAGCAGCAGCTGCTTGCTGGTAAGTTCCGCGATGCAGAAGATCTGGAACAGGCATACATTGAACTGCAGCGTAAGCTTGGTAATCCAGAAGACCGTGAACCTCAACAAGAGGTCGAGCTGCAGGAAGAAGAACCTGATGAGCAACAAGAACCAGTTGATCTGAATTTCCTTGAACGCTTGTGGCTTGAATCACAAGATGACTATAGCGAGGAAACTCTTGAAGCTCTGCAGAACATGGATCCTGCAGACCTGGCACAGATGTATCTCGAATACCGTGCTCAGGCTGAGGAAGCATCTCAAGTAGCTCCCCTCTCTGAGGATGATGTTGGTCAACTCAAGGCTGTTGTTGGTGGTGATGAAAACTACACAGCAATGATGAGCTGGGCTTCCGAAGCTCTCAGTGATCAAGAGATCAGCATGTATGACACTGTCATGGAACGTGGTGATCCTCTTGCATGCTTCTTTGCCGTGCAGGCTCTGAAGTCAAGGTTCTTGGATGCTAACGGTTATGACGGTCAACTACTTCAAGGAACTGCTCCTAGCAGTAGCCAAGATGTATTCCGTAGTCAAGCCGAACTTGTTCGCGCGATGAGTGATCCTCGCTACGACAATGACCCTGCATATCGCATGGATATTGCCGACAAACTGGAACGTTCAAACATCCAGTTCTGATTAAGTAGTTGGAAGAGTAAGCAATATAAAAGTCCTTTGCAACGAACTCATGCTTACTCTGACACTAACACTTGCTTCTCTTGCATCGTGGTATGGTCATCCATGTCACGGCAATCGCACCGCCTCTGGTGAGATCTTTAATATGCATTCCATGACTGCAGCACATCGTACTCTTCCATTTGGAACAAAGGTACGTGTCTGCAATACCTCAAATAAACGGTGCGTCAATGTCCGTATCAATGATCGTGGACCTTTTGTTCATAATCGTGATATTGACCTTAGTCGTGCTGCTGCTGAGGTGATTGGTTTGAGAAGTGCGGGTGTGGGTCAAGTCACTATTCACCGAATTAATTGACATGGCAAAAGCAAATCCCTTTGATCCGAAGGTATCTTCGGTGACTGTGCAGTATGTAACCCCTACTGCAAACAGCCAGGCATTCATTAGTGCCTACGGCGAAGCCAACCAAACCCTGACTGAACTGAGCCCGAAAGGTGTCAAGGTTCAAGCCGGTGGTGCTGCCTGGACCTGATCATGAAAGGTAAAGGCGGTAAGGGTGGCGGCGGCAAGAAAGGCTGCTGATGAAACCCGGTCTATACGCCAACATCCACGCCAAACGTCTTCGCATCAAGAATGGTTCTGGTGAGAAGATGAGAAAGATTGGATCGAGTGGTGCGCCCACTGCGGCACAATTTAAGAAAGCAGCAAAGACTGCTAAGAAATAGTTCCCGCTAACTCGGGCTGAAATCCACAGTAATGTGGTCACATGTGTGATAGAGGCCAGCCCTCTGTTACGTCCTTATGAGGCGTATTACGGCTGGTCCATCTGCTTCCATAGTCTAGTGGTCAGGACATAGGCGACATGCCGAATAGTTCGGGTTCGATTCCCGATGGAAGAATTGACTATTGGCCTCCTACGGGAGACAACCTTTAGTCATGACAGTCGGAGAGACGACAACAAAACAACCTTTAATGAACACATGTTTATTCATGTGATTCTCTAAGCGCTTAGAGAGAACGAACACAAACTTCTCTCTTTACTATTGTGGCTAACACTCTTGTTACTCCTGTAGGTCGCGTAAATAATGCGTCGGCCACTCCTCTTGCTCTTGGTACTGCTTACGATACCAAGTATGCAACTTATCTGAAACTGTTCTCTGGCGAGATGTTCAAGGCGTATGAAAGCGCCACTATCGCCAAAGGCACTGTGCAGAGCCGTACCCTGAAGAATGGTAAGGCTATGCAGTTCATCTTCACCGGTCGCATGGAGGCTTCGTACCACGAGCCCGGCACCCCGATCCTGGGTTCTGGTGATCCCCCGGTGGCTGAGAAGACCATCGTTTGTGACGATCTGCTGATCAGCTCGGCATTCGTCTACGACCTGGATGAGACTCTCGCCCACTACAGCCTGCGTTCGGAGATCGCCGCTAAGATCGGCCACGCTCTGGCTGAGGCTTACGACAAGAAGATCTTCCGTCAGATCGCAAAGTCTGCTCGTGAAGCTCACCCGATTACTGCTGCTCCTGGCCCTGAGCCCGGCGGTAGCGTGATTCAACTGGGTGTGCAGAAAGAGTACGACGCTCAAGCTCTGGTGGATGCCTTCTTTGAAGCTGCTTCCATCATGGATGAGAAGAACCTGCCTAAGCAGGGTCGTATGGCTGTGCTCTCTCCTCGCCAGTACTACGCACTGGTGAGCCAGGTTGACAGCAACATCCTGAACCGTGACTTCGGCAACAACTCCGGTAGCCTGCAGTCCGGCGAAGGTCTCTATGAGATCGCTGGTATTCCCATCAAGCGCTCCAACAACCTACCCTTCCTGGCTGGTACTGTTGCTGCTGTGACCGGTGAGAATAACGATTACTCCGGTAACTTCAGCACCCACTGTGGTTTGATCTACCACAAAGATGCCGCTGGTGTGGTTGAGGCCATTGGTCCTCAAGTACAAACCACTGGATCTGATGTTCGCACCATGTATCAAGGTGACATCATCGTGGGTCGTCTTGCCATGGGCTGTGGCACTCTGAATCCCGCTGCTGCTATTGAACTGCAGTCGGCTCGTTCCTGATAAGGAGAACGACAATGGGATTCGCACCTGTTGACGGTGTAGGCGTCACCACAAGTGAAACTGCCTACATGCGTCCTCCTATTGAGCCTGGGCGCGAAGGTGGCACTGTTGCCAGCGTGACTCGTCTCACTGCTGGCACTGGTCAAACTGCTGGCACTAAAGCCACTACTAATGACAACATCAACGGTAGTGGTTGTACTCTGACCACTACTGTCGCCTCTGGCGCTGTAACTGGACAGACCGTTGCTGCTGGTGGTGATGGTTATCGTGTTGGTGACGTGTTGAGCGTTGCTGGTACGACTAGTGCAACGTTCCGCGTTGATACTGTTAACTATACCAACTGAGGTAAAACATCATGGCTGCTTCTGTAGCTGCTGGCAACAACGGTGCTTGCACCACTGATGCCGTTCGTATTTCTGTAGCCAAGACTCGTTTTGGTTATGGCTCTGCTGTCGCTGACTCTGCTGTGGCTTCGACCACTAAGGGTCTGCGTACTGCATATCCTGGCGTTGAGTGCAACATCGCTAACGTCTGATTAATCCGGGGATCCTTCGGGGTCCCCCCTTTTTTATCCAAAGCTAATAACGCTATCGTTATGCCGTTTCCAACCACTAACGCTCAGACCGAGCTTCAAGCTGTTAATGAAATTCTGGCGTCAGTTGGTCAGGCGCCTGTAACCACTCTTACTCAAACCAACCCGGACGTTGCGATTGCATACGACACCCTTCTACAGGTGTCACGGGAGGTGCAGGCGGAGGGATGGACATTTAACCGTGAATACGATTATCCCATCACTCCTGATACGAACAAGAACATTGTCATTCCCAACAATATGATCCAAATGGATCTGACTCCTGAGTACAGGGACAAAGATGCTGTACGACGGAGTGGGAAGCTATATGACCGGACTAATCACACGTACCAGTGGGATGAGCCTGTTCGATGTGATGTGGTGTGGTTGTTTGATTGGGTAGACCTTCCTACACCAATCAAGGACTACATCGTGGCAAGAGCTGCTGTGTTGGTGTCTTCAAGGATTGTTGGTGACAACACCCAATACCAGATGCTCCAACAACGTGAAGCCTATACACGGGCTATGGCTCTTGAGTATGAATGCAATCAAGGTGACTACACCTTCTTTGGTCATCCTCGTGGAGCCAATTACTACAACAGCTATGAACCCTTCAAGGCATTGTATCGCTGATGGCAAGTGTAACCCAACGGATACCCAACTTCCTTGGTGGTGTATCCAAGCAACCTGATGACAAAAAATTTCCAGGTCAACTGAGAGAATGCCTCAATGCTTACCCAGACCCTACGTTTGGTTTAGCAAAGCGTCCTGGCTTTAAGCACCTACAGACTTTATCCTCAACACCCAACGCATTTGCCAACGCCAAGTGGTTCTATATCCGTCGTGATAACAGTGAGACCTATATCGGTAACATCAACGGATCAACCATTAACGTCTGGAATGCTGCAACAGGTGTAGCTGCAACTGTTACTTATGAGAACAGCGCAGCTAACTACCTGACAGGTACAAAGGATAACTACGACATCCTCACTGTTCAAGACACAACTCTCGTCGTTAACAACACAGTTACTGTCACAACTCAGGCAGCGACTACTGTTTATCCAAAGCGTAAGGCAACTATTCGTGTTTACAACGCTGCATATGGAGCTGAATATAAAGTCACGATCAATAGCTCTACTTACAGCTTTACGACAAAGAACGCTGAGCCTACTACCAATAGCGACACAACAACCAACAAGGTTCTCAACATTGATACTATTCTCTCAACACTTCAGAGCGGTATCAATGGTCTTAGTATATCTGGGCTTACTGTTACCAAACTCAAGGGTACGCTTGAATTAAGCTGTACCGCTGATTTTACCATCGATGCATCAGGTGGTGTTGGTGGTGATGATATCAAGGCGTATCAGGATAGTGTTAATAACATTGGTGAACTGCCTGGCGAGACGATGAACGGCAGAATTGTAACCGTCAACAATACTGTTGGTCGAGAGGATACTTACTATGCTGAATTCAAAGCAGATAACGGTGTCTCTGGTAAGGGCTATTGGGAAGAGACGATCAAGCCTGGCATATCAATTGGCCTTAACCCCTCTACAATGCCCCATGAGCTGCTCAATACAGCACTCAATACCTTCGTATTCAGACCGCTTCAGAAGGACGTTAGCAACGCTGCTAGGTCGTTCTGGGAGCCCCGGTTGGTTGGTGATGATGAAACCAATGAGCACCCAAGTTTTGTAGGTCAGAAGATCCAGAAAGCATTCTTCCATAACAATCGACTTGGCTTCTTGACTGAAGACAATGTGTCGATGAGTCAGGCTGGTGAATACTTCAACTTCTATCACGTCACTGCTCTTTCCAGTGTTCCAAACGATCCGATTGATATCAGCTGCTCAAGCATTCGACCTGCTGTTCTGAAGTCAGTAGTACCAACAGCACAAGGTCTGGTGTTGTTCACCGAAAGCCAACAGTTCATGCTGTATGCAGACCAAGGGGTGCTGACTCCTGGTACAACAACAATCCGTGCCATCTCTAACTACGAGATTGATCCATTGATCCATCCAGTGGACGTTGGCACCAACATCATGTTTGTCAGCAAGATTCCTGGTTACATGCGTGTCTTTGCAATGCAAACACGAGGTCAGCAGGAAAGTCCTGATGTGATTGATATTGGTCGGATTATCTCTGAATGGATTCCAAGCACGATTGACAACCTGATTGCCAGTTCGCAGAACAGCTTCATCGCTATGTCTGGTAGGACTACACCATTTGTGTACTTCTATCGTACTTATGGCTCAGCTGAGAAGATGCTGATGCAGTCATGGTTTAAGTGGCAACTACCTGGTAATGTTCAATTCTGCACTGTTGATGCTGATAACTTCTGGGCTGTCACTTACCAGTCCGGCCAGTACTCACTGATTAGAAACAACCTTAACCAGACTCCTGACAGTCAGATCCTTGTAACCAATCAGGGTAACCCTGTTCAAATCTGCATTGATATGTACAGGAACCCATCCTCAGTCGTCTACGACTCTGGCACACAGACCACAAAGTGCTACCTACCGTACAGCGATGTTACGGCGCTTACCCCTGTACTAATCGTTGCAGGTACTGTCCAGAACAACTCTGTTGTGGAGTCCGGCTTTACCGTGACACCAACACGAGGGACAGATGGGACAGGTACATACTTTGCTGTGCAAGGGAAGAACCTGACCAGTCAGGCTGCTCAGATCTATATCGGATATAAATACAACTTTGATGTTGAGCTTCCACAGATCTACTACCAGGTTTCTGAAGGTACGTCTGATTACACAGCGACACTGACTGTTGGTCGCCTGAAGTTCTCCGTTGGTTTGTCCAGCAACATTGGCTTCAAACTTAAGAGGAAAGGGGCTGCTGAATGGTACGACATTCAATCCGTTCAGGATGCTGATTATTATCTTGCTAACGACGTTCCTCTGACCGAATCTAATATCTTCACTCTTCCTATACATCAACGTAATGACAACTTCAACATACGTGTATTCAGTGATTCCCCATTCCCTGTCGCACTTACGTCGATGATGTGGGAAGGCAATTATTCACCTCGCTATTATCGGAGGCGTTAAGGGATGGCCTTTGGATGGGACGATGCAATCTTTGGGGCTCTGAGTATTGGTAGTTCTATTTTAGGAGCTTCTAGTCAGCAGTCTCAAATTGATGCTTACAACGAACAGGTAGCTAAGCAATATAAATACGATATGCAGACCTGGAGGTTTGGCAACCGTCAGGGTAGACGTGCCGCCAATTGGGCCAGACAAGATGCTCGGATGCAGTTCGATAATCTTGTCAATACCTATAAGTGGCAAGATGAAGCTGATCTGAGGTCCTGGGACTATCAGAATAAAATGCTGACGTTTGATCATCGAAATCAACTACGTCAGTTTGATCAGTCTGAGAAGAACTATAAGAAACAGCTTCACTTCAATAATGTTGCAGCTGCTCAGGCTTATGAGGCAGAGCGGAATGTCCGTTTAGAAATTGGTATTGGACAAGCGTTTGACCGTCAAGACATGATGGTTGATCAGCTTATGGATGCTGGTGCATCACAGGTCACAGCTCAACCTGGTCGAAGCGCTGGCAAGATTCAAGCAGCAAGTCTTGCGACTTACGGACGAAACATGGCGAAGATGGACGAAAGTCTGCGTAGCGCAGATCGTCAGTTTGCCATGAATTCCCGAAAGATTGACATTGAAAAACTTGGTGCTGATCTTGCTGCAGAAGCGGCTCGCATGCTGAAGCCTGAGATGCCTCCGCAAATGCCTAAGCCTAAGGCTCGTCCGCTGCCCAAACTACATCTACCCCTCAAGTATAAGAAGCCACCCAAGCCTATCAAAGGTGCTATGCAAAGCAGTGCTGGTGTTTGGACATCTGCTGCTTCTAGTGCTCTTAGTGGTTTGGCTAGCATGAACTGGAGCGGTATTGCTAAGAGTAAAACTACTGGCTAAAAGAAAATGAAAGAGGTACAGTATCAAGGGTACGCCCGATCTATGCCTTTTGATCCGATTCGGGTCTCCAATGCAAATGTAGAACAGATTGCACGCCAAGGCGCGCAGACTCTGAAGTACATGGATATGGCGGCCAAGCAGGATCTTGAGAATCGTCGTGCTCAAACTGAAGCGCTTTCTAAGAATGCAGAGTTTGAGCGTCAACAACTAGGTCGTAGAGAGGATTTACGTGCTGCTAACAAGCGTGACTTCCAAGCCTCACGTACACGTAACTTTGAAGTTCAAAAGCAACAACTTGAAGCACAGGCACTCAGTGAGCGTAACTTTTATTCTTCATTGAGTGATTTCAGCGCAAAAGCTGCCAAGCTTGCTGGCGACATGAAGGAGCAGAAGCTTGAGCGTGAATGGGATGAGGAATACACCAACACCTACCTGCATGGCATTCCAACTGACCAGGCAATGCAACAACTTGAAGGTGAGCATCAGCTCCAGATTCAAGGTGAGTATTACCAAACCAAGTTGGACATCCGTGAAGCTGCTGGTGGTGATCCTTATGCTATTGCTCAACTTCGGAATTTAGATCCTAATCGTCAACATGCTCGTGATGCAGCTACTGCTCGTATGGCGGCAGCATCTTGGGGTGATTGGATCAACAGTCAATTCAGTACTAACACCAGCTTCACACTTAGTCTTCCTGGTGAAGATGGTAAGCCGGTCGAAATAACGCCGTCACAGGCCTCTACAAGCCCCCAGAAGGCCGCCTTCCTAACTGCTCTGCTACCTGAGTATCTGAAGCAGAATGGGCTTCATGGTAAGTCTTCTAGGTTCCTTGCAAGTGCCTTGATGGATATGCGTCGCACTTCTGATGGAATCCTTGCAGAGACCAGGAAGTACGAAGCAAAACAAGCTAACGATGAGATGGTCTCTAAAGCACGTGATGCTGCTTATGACCTCTCTGAAGATCCATTCAAGGCCATGCAGTACTACAGGACGCTTGTCCGTAGTAAAGATGCTAACGGTAACACGCTTGGCTTTGCTGAAGCACGTCAGGTCTGGCTAAAGGATATCTACACTGCAACTGATGGTTCTGGTGCATTCAAATTCAGTGAAGCTGATATTGAACGCATCCTTGCACAACCTTTTGATGGCCCAGACCGTACACCAATCGGTGATCGCTATAGCGCTGAGATTGCAACGCTCAAGCAGCAACGAGCTAAGCAGCTGAATGATCTCTACTCTGAGCAGAAGCAGACCGAGCAACGTCAATTCGGTGAGTGGAATGACCAGACTCGTGAGTGGTTGAACACCAAGTGGAGTGGAGACGCCACTGAACTTGATGCCTTGATTGAAAAGGCTCAAAAGGATGGCAATGAAGCTGGTGTCAAACTGCTTCAGATGTATTCACAAGATCTCAGTAACACAGGTAGGAACGACAAGTTCCACGAGCAACTGTTTGCTGAGAAGGAGCTGATGGGTGTCCTGACTGTTGAAGAAGTCCTTCGTTCAGATACCTCAACTCAATTTAAACTTAACTGGAAGCAGCGTGCTCAAAAAGCCGAGCAAAATGCTGTACCAAAAGAAGTCCGTGAAGGTGCTCAAGACGCTGTCAAAGCAGCCCTTGCACGAAAACTCGGTGAGTTTGACACCTCCCGAATTAAGCACGAAAGCTACGGACGTGCTGTTGACGGTGCCATGCGTGATTACATGCGTGATTACCGCGACTTCATGCTGAAGCCTGGAGCTACTGCAGGTCAGGCTGATGAGTATGCACTCAGTCGATTCAAGGCAAGGCTTGATCAGAAGGATGGTAGCTATTCAGTTGGCCGTATTGAGAATGGTGCATACAAGGGTAACTTCTTTACCAAGTATACCCTTAAACCTCAAAGCCAAATCACCTTCCCGCTAACCCACGCACGGGAACAAATCAAAGCAGATAACAACCCTGCCTGGAGCCTTGAGAATCGGCCTCTCCTCGACAAAGCTGTTCTCCAAAAGATCAGTGATAGAGCCAAGACCGGTCAGCAGATCTCTCTTCCTGACTCTGCTCGCTACCTGGCCAACATGACCAATGTGTCACCATTGGATGTGGTGAATGCTCAAATGAAGCATTTTGGGATTGAGCAGATTCCTGTGCAAGCTATGCAACGTGGTATTGGATCACTGGATCCTGAATACCAGCGTCTGGTGTCGTATCAACCTAATATGACACGCATTGCAATTGCTGGGCTTGGCAGTGGAAACCTCCCTGCTGTTCCTGCTAAGCGTATTCAAGGTAAGGTTAATTCTCCATCAGATATCCTCTCGACTTTCCTTGCTGCTGGCGGTAACCCTAAGGAAGCCGCCCTAATGACTGCCATTGCTATGGCTGAATCGAGTGGTCGACAGGACGCTGCTCGTAGTGATACCGATGTGCATGGTTGGTTCCAAGTGAGGTATCCCGTTCATGTTGACAAGCTACGTGCTTTAGGTATTACTTCTCGCGGTCAGCTTCTTGACCCCATGAATAATACCAAGGCTGCTCTGGCTATCCGTAAGTCACAAGGTCTAGGTGCGTGGGAAGCTTACACAAATGGTCGTTACAAGCAATTCCTCCCACAAGCTGAAGCTGCTATGCGTAGTTTTGGTCAATCACAATGGCGTCAAGGTCCTACGATGAACTTTAATGTCGTCCAGTATCTTACTGGTGACCGGGCTTATAAGCACCCTAAAAATAATCCTCAGTTCTACTATGCAGCTGACCATGGTGGTAGTAACTACCATGAACATGTTGGCTTCCGTTCACGTCAGGATAGGGATAGAGCAATTTCTGTTCTTAAAAAGCATGGTGTCAAGATCGGATCAATGAATGATGGTGTCCATGCAGAAGGCAGTCTTCATTACCAAGACCGAGCTGTGGACCTTCCGATGCCATTCAATATTGCTCCTGGTAGCCGTGAAGAGCAAGCTTATTCCCGCCGTGTACGTCAAATCTTAGGTATCCCCGGATGACAGACAACTTTAATCTCTCTGGTGCTCAAATCATCGAAGACCCCGATGAAGAGCGCTATATCCACGATGTAAACACTGAGGCTATCATCGCTGGGCAAGAGGAATCACTAAAAAAAGTACAAGCCCAATCGCAACCTCAAACACCTGCAGGCTCTTCTGCACCTGAACAACCCAGCTCCCCACAACCACAGACTAGTAATGGTGGTGAGCAGCAAGGGCCTCGTGACTTTGCCCCTCTAAAGGCAGCAGCTGACTTCTCTAAGTCCATCACTGATGTTGCTGTAAAAGCGCCGATGCTCGGTGTAGGTGACTTTGTCTCTGACCTTGCTGGACTGCTCCCTCTTACCAAAGGTATTGATGAGTGGTGGGATAAGACAGCTACTCGTTCTGAGAGCCAGCTGGAGAATGCTGTTCGTGACGCCTCTTCTGTCATCATCCCTACTCTTGTCGGCACAAAGCTGGCTATTAAGGGTGGAAACCTTGCTTCCTCAACTGCCAATCTTTCCAAGCGTACTCAACTGATCGGCAAGCTTGCAGCTGGTGTTGGTGTTGATGCTGGTGTTACCGCAATTGCCAGCACATCTGAGCGTGACGACAACGTCGCTGGGGCTTTAAACAAATGGCTTGGTTGGGACATTCCATGGGCTACCCGAGATGGTGATAGCCCTGATGTGATCCGAGCTAAGAACGTGATGGAAGCTGCTGGTCTTTCCGGTGCTACCTCAGTTCTCGAAGCTTTCTTTGCTCTCCGTAAAGGTTCCACAAAGGTCCGCCCGAAAGATCCCCTTGCTGAGGAGGTTGTCACCGCACGTCAAACCTCCCAAGCTTTGGATGAGGACCCTGTGGTTGCAGCAGTAACCAACCGCGATCTCCTTCGTGAGGACGGTATTACAGAAGAAGCTATCCGCCGTCTTGAAGCTGATCCCCAGGGGATGTATGACCCATTCGTCAACAATATCTTTGAGGGCCAGAAGCGTGCACTCAACAATGTTGACGTAGATCCATTTCAAGCCAAGATTGACCACGCATTGATCCAGAAGAATATCGGCACAACCAATGGACGTGCTACTTCTGTTGTCACTGATAACTTCATGGATGGCTTGATGAATGCCACCCGTGGAACTGATAGGGCCAATCTTGTTGAGGATGTATGGCTTCGTGCTGCACCTTCTGCTGATGTACGTAAAGAGGTTATCCGTGATGGTCGCAAGGAGATCATCGACATCTCTGCAAAGGACATCAACAAGTCCATTGACAACCTGTTCAATGCTTCGACTGATTCTGGTGTAACCATTCAACAGTTCACTGACATCGTCAAAGAGATGCGGCGTGATGTCTTTAATTCACAAAGTGTTCTTGACGAAGCAGGGTGGATCACCACAAGCCGTGCCTTCAAGCAAGCATTTGACACGGTTTATAACCCTAACAACCTTCGAGCATCTGCGATGATCACGCAGAATGCTGCTGATAACGTTGCAGATACCATCACTGCAGCTCGTCTTATCGATGATGTCGCTGACACCTCACGTCAACAAGAGCTGATCATCAAGAAGCTTGAGGTCATGGCAGGTGAAATGTCCGTACGTAGTTGGACTCTTGGTAGTGGCCTTGACTTCCTCAAGTTCAAGCGTGGTAAGAAATCGCCTGAAGAGATCGCTGCTTGGATGCAAACACGTAACCAAGCATTCGATGAGGTGCTTGCTGCTAAGGCAGAGAAGGGTCGTGAATTCGTTGAAACATACAGCCGAATTGCAAAGGAAAGGCCTGAATTCCTGAAGCCGTTCTACGAGATCTACGATTACACCAACGGTAAAGTTGACGATCTCCAAAAGCTTCACCGTTACATGCAACACCGCATTGGTGTGATTGGTAAGGCTTTCGTTGACGGTGCTCCTGAAGTACCTAGCGCTATTGTGCAGGGTGCACAGGCTACCCGCTATAACTTTATGCTCCTTGGCCGCGCACCATCACGGGCTGCGGTTGGTAATATCATTGGTCTTGTAACCAAACCAGTGTCCATCCTTGCTGGCTCTAAATTTATCGGAGAGGGCGGTGACCAAGTATTTAGGCGTGCGTTATACGGTTTCGGTGGCGTCGCTGAAAACCTAAATCGTGCTCGTAAGCACATGGCTGAAGAGTGGCGAAAAATTAATGCAGATCCTGAGTTCGCAGCCAATCGTGGACGTGCAGATGAAGTCTCTTCTATCTACGATGACTTCACAGCTGTTGAAGACTACGTACAAACTAAGTGGGCAAACTCAGGGAATCCTGGTGACTTAGGTCGTGTAGCTGCTTGGAACCTGGCAAAGGTTTTCCACGCCTTCAACAAGAATAACGTTGTCCGTGCAGGTACAAATGCACTTCATTCGCTTGATGGCTTCGTCAACTCCATGATGGCCAGCATGGGTGCACGGTTCAATGCGTACGACGAGGTATTTTCACAAACAAAAGGTGTCTTCAACGAAGAACTATTCCAAGCTAAACAACGTGAACTGTATAGTCAAGCCTTCGATCCATCTGGGCTGATTAAGGATGAAGCTATTCGCCATGCTGCCAAAGAGCTGACACTTCAACTCGACTACAAGATGGTCGATAGCTTGGAGAACATTATGAAGAATGTTCCTGCTGCTAAGGGACTGTTCATGTTCCCGAAGACAGGACTTAACGGTGTTGAGTTTGCGTGGTCATTCAACCCACTTAGCTCTATGGGGCTTGCTGTCGGACGTGTCCGCCGTACATTCGCAGCTAGGACTCCAGATGAAATCTCAGCTGTCCTAAGGGAGCATGGCCATAACCCAACCTCCAATGACGCCGAGATCCTTTTTAAAACCGTTAAGTCAGAGTATTTAGGCCGTCAACTCATGGGATCAACCATTGTGATGGCTGCAGGTATGTACGCACTTGCAGGTAACCTCACCGGCAATGGTCCTCAGGATGGTGCAGAACGTGCTCGCATGACAAAGATGGGCTTTAAGCCTAACTCTTTCCGTGACCCTGTTACTGGTGAGTGGCGCAGCTATAAGGGTATTGAACCCTATTCTGATTTGTTGGCTCTTGTTGGTGATGTTGTTTACCAATCTACGCGAGTTGACCAGCCTGTGACCGAAGACTGGTTCAGGAAGATCGCTTTTGCCGTTAGCATGAACGTTGCTAATAAAACGTTCCTTAGTGGCTTTGAGCCACTTGTCTCGGCCCTCAGCGGAGATGAAGCAGCCTGGTCACGTCTGATTGCTACTCAAGTAGACCAGACCGTCATTCCGTTCAGTGGAGTTCGCAGCATGCTCAGTGCTGCCATCACACCACAGCTCAAGGATGTAGAGAACGATATTGGGTCTTATCTTCTCAATCGCAACAAGTTTCTCTTTAAAGGTAATGACTACCTGAAGGATCTTCTTGATGTCTACACAGGTGAACGCATCCGTGAAGAGGAACCCTTTATTGCGGCCATCAATGTTGCTCTTCCATTCTTCAACACTAACGGTGGTATGGAACCTTGGCGTCAATGGCTGCTGCAGACTGGTTGGGATGGGCTAAACCTACCTCGTGTTAACCCTGTTACCAAACAGAATCTGACTGCAGAAGAGCGTCACTGGATCAACAACTGGATCGGTAAGAACTACGGCCTTGCGGACCAGATCGACCAATTACGTCAGCAAGATGAGAAGTGGTGGGACAAGAAGGTAACTGAGTTTGCGAAAAGGCGTGGAAACCTCGACAACTCTGTCCTTCCAATTAAAGAACTTACCACTTATGACATGCTTGATCGTATCCATAATGATGCCTTTGATAAAGCATGGGCAGCTTATGAGTATGAACAAGCCTCTACTGGCAACATCCCTGCTTACCGCAAAATGATTAAGGGTCAGCTTAATCAAGGTGATGTTGCAGGTGCGGTGCAATCCGCTCAACAGCTTCAGCAAATACTCGACACAAGAAAGTAAAGCGTCATGGCTGTCACTCAGAATACATACACAGGGGACGGCACGACCGTCCTTTTTTCTTTTACATTCCCATATCTTGAGACTACCGACATCAAGGTTTCCTTGAACGGTACAATAACAACTGCATATACCCTTGCCAACGCTACGACAATCCAATTCAACACAGCTCCTGCTAATGGTGCTGCGATTCGGATTTATCGTGTAACTGATGATGCGGCTCTTGCTGCTCAGTTCTATCCAGGGTCTGCTATCCGCTCACAGGATCTGAATGATAACTTCACTCAGAACCTGTATGTAACTCAGGAGTCGAATAGGGATGCTACGTCTGCTATTGCTACGGCTAACAGCGCAACGACTACAGCTAACACTGCACTAAGCACAGCTAACGCAGCTACTGCAACGGCTAACACTGCGTCTACTAACGCCTCTGCTGCTGTAGCCACGGCTAACACCGCTAGCACCAACGCAAGTGCTGCTGTGTCTACGGCTAACACTGCATCGACTAACGCCTCAGCTGCTGTGTCTACGGCAAACGCTGCCACTGCAACAGCTAATAGCGCTGCCGCTGATGCCGCTACTGCTATTACAACATCTAACGGCGCTGTCACCACAGCCAATGCTGCTACGGCTACGGCTAACACCGCTGCTAGTAATGCTAGCGCTGCTGTGTCTACAGCTAACACTGCGTCTACAACTGCAAGTAATGCGGTAACTACAGCTAACAGTGCTGTTACTACTGCTGGTAATGCTGTCACTACAGCTAACAGTGCAGTCTCTACAGCTAACACTGCAGCCTCCACGGCTAACACTGCGTTGAGTGCCGCCAATGCCGCATCTTCTGCCGTTGCCAATGCCATCCTCTACGATCTTGTTCCAACTGTTGCTAACATCCCAGCTTCTCCTGTCAACAATGACGCTGTAGAAGTTGTTAACTCAACTGGTATTCAGAGTTTTACTCCACTTGCCAATATACCTGCTGGATTTACAGGAAATAGCGGCTTGAGTGTTCGCCTTGTCTATACAACATCTGGCAGTACTTGGAATTGGATTCAATATTTTCCGAATGATCCTGAGACTCGCTATGCCACGCTTTCAGACTCCCGACTAACTGACACCCGTACACCTACAGATGGTAGCGTTACTAACGTCAAAGTAGCCGCAGGTGCTGCTATTGACCCTTCAAAGATTGCTGGCACAGCTGTAGTAACTAGTGATTCCCGCCTTAGTGATACACGTACACCTATCGATGGCTCCGTCACAACTGCAAAGATCAACGACCTTGCTGTTACAACTGGCAAGATCGCAGATGCTTCCGTTACTAGTACGAAATTAGCAGACAACGCAGTAACAACTGGCAAGATAGCTAATGCTTCCGTTACTGGCGCCAAACTAGCAGCCAACGCTGTATCTCCAGACAAGCTTTCTTCCGGCGACGGACAGGCTGGTCAGGTATTAACTACCAATGGTTCTGGAACTCTTTCCTGGTCTACCCCGGCTGGTTATCGCTGGGCTACTGCACTTAAATTCTAATTTCTATCATGCCTGATCAAATTGCTACTCTATACCAGAGTTCTGGTCTTACTCAAGCACAACTTACAACTGGCGTAACTCTTGCAACTGCAGGTGCAAACGAGACGGTAACCATTCGCGATATTCAGATTGATAACCCTAACAACAGGGTGCTTGATCTTAAGATCGGAAATACTACTATCGCAACCAATGGCGGCTCTACGACCTATTCAGGTATTGAATATCTTGGACCCGGACAGTCTCTCACTCTGAACTATCGAACTGGCACCTATCCTCCCGCTGCAGCGGCTGCTCCTACTGTTTATTGTAATAGATTTGAACTTCTTAACACTAACGGTAGAACTGTTTTCCATTATAACGACGCTCAACGGAACGCCAACACTGTAATACCGTGGAGCAATAGTAGTGTATACTTCGGGACTTTCTCTAGAGACAATACTACTCCGCGCAATGGCAGCTTTAGTGACGTTGGTAATGCGCATAGACTCTGGGTTCCAGTATCGGCTACTGACCACTATCTGCAATGGCAAGGGGGCTGGTTGAATCGCTATCCCGCTGCGGTTAGTGCCAGCACTACTATGACGCAACTATCATATACAGCTACATGGAATGGGCAAACAGGTGCTGCAATTGGCTGTTCTGCATATGATGGTTCTCGTTTTATCTACGGTATTTCTAGCTCAGCTTATAACAATAATACAGATAATATCTGGGGTCATTACTTAAAGGTCGATACGCAAAACAACGGAAGTATTCAGCAAATACCATTCCAAGCTGAAAACTACTACGACTTCATAATGACCTATTACGACAATATGCAAAGTTCTGGAGGCGTTAGTAATCATGGTCAGAAGCATGTTGCCTGGCACTATGCTGAAACCCAAGCTTGCGGCCAGTTCCTTGACGGCTACTATCTTGTCAAACCCAACCAAAACCACTCATTCATACTAATCAATACTACAACTAATAGGTTCCGCAATCTTCGATTTGGCAAGAATCATGGTTTCGGCAGTTGGATCGAAGGTACTTGTTATTTCGCAAAAGCTGTCAATGGTGATTATATTGTAGGCCATTACACAGGTGATTGGGGTGAACAACGTCCTTCTACGCCTTACTACAACACATTCGATTGGTGGAACATTGGCCCCAACCTTGCTGAACCAAAAGTAATCAACAGCGGTACATTCCGTGTTCGCAATGATGACGATTACAACTTTATTCCACATTTTCTTCAGGCGACTAGGGACCCGAACAATCCTCAGTTCTACTATGTAATGGCACGAGGTTCCCACCAATCTAATACCAGCGATATTAATACAGCTAAAAACAACAACTACTTTAAGATTGTTGACTTCACTTTTGGCTTTCCAATCTTCCGTGATATTAGGGCTGTTAATCCGCAGGGTTTTGGATCAAATTATCAACAACAAAGCGTTGCACCTGGCTACATCATCCCCTCCCTAACCAACTACACCTACGCCGCACCTGCTACTCCCGCATTCGGTACTGTTGATATCCGTGTTGCCGGCATTCGTTCCTCTATCTAATAACTATTATGTTGATCGAAAATCGCCCTTCCCTTTCGTCTGATCAAGTGGAGATCCTTGGTTCTTCCCTGCGTGATGTACTGACACAACTTGGGGAGATGAAAGAAATTGTTCGCAGTAACCAGTCTGTTGTAGAAGGTCTGCTTGAGCTACAACGGGCACAACTGCAAGCCCAGGTTACCCCTGCGCCTACTCCTGAACCCACCTCAGAGCCTACTCCTGAAACTGGAGTCTGATCATGATCACCATCCTTGGAGTCAAGGTTTCTTATGAGACCTTGGCTTTTTTTATTCTCTTTATCACGTCCGAGTATCTCGGCATGACTAAGAAGCGTCGCTCTAACAGTGTCACTCAAGCTATCTCCATGGCTGCTACTTACTTCAGTAAGACACGTACTGAGGATGACACAGTGCGGCGTATTCGTCGTACCTTTAGAGGCAAGTAGTTATGGTACTGCTGCCTGTTAAACAGTACTACCCCCAAACAGATAGTGCAACAGGTCACGGAGATCGGATGTGCTTTAGCTCTACGTGCGCTATGGCCATCAAGTATCTCCGTCCTGATGCGCTGAAAGGTAGTAATGCAGATGATGATTACTTGAGAACAGTTCTCAAATACGGTGATACAACCCAATCCACCAGTCAAATCAAAGCCTGTCAGCAGTACGGTGTTTTCGCTTCCTTCTACCAGAAGGGGACCAGACAGACGCTACTCAACGAACTAAAGGCAGGTTATCCAGTTGCTACTGGCATCCTACATAAAGGTCATGCATCAAACCCTGTTGGTGGTGGTCATTGGATGCTCCTGATTGGTGATGATGGAGAACACGGTATCTTCCACGATCCATACGGTGAGATGGATAATGTCAATGGTGGTTACGTCACTATTGGCAGTGGTGGTAAGGATGTCAAGTATACCTGGCATAACTGGCTGAAGCGTTGGGAAGTAGAAGGTAAAGGCACTGGCTGGTTCATGACCTTCAGGCCGGTGCAGCAGACACGACCCCTCACCACCTACGACAACACCTGGGCTGGAGTTAAAGCTGCTGCTACTGCTGCAGGCTCCAAGCATCCCTCCGTAGTGGCTGCTCAGTGGGCCTTGGAGAGCGGCTACGGCAAGCACACCTCCGGTAAGAACAATTACTTCGGCATCAAGGGTACTGAAGGTCAGGGCACACTCAAACGTACCACTGAATTTGTCGGTGGTATGGAGATCAAAACAGATGCTTGGTTCAAGGACTATCCATCACTCTTTGAATGCGTCCAAGATCTCATCAATAAGTGGTATAGAGATTACAAGACCTACAAAGGTGTCAACCGTGCATCCTCCGCTGAAGAGTGTGCTCGTCTTCTTGTAACTGAAAAGTACGCCACTGATCCCGCTTATGCGGACAAACTAATACGTATTTTGCGGGAACATGATTGAAGCCGCCGTATCTGCTGCTATCGCTGCAATCACAGCTATGGTAGCCCTTACCACACGACTCAATAATAAGATCGTAGAAGTTGATTCACGAATCGACAAAGTAGAACTCAGGGTTGCCGAGAACTACGTTCAAAAACAAGAGTTATCAACAGCTCTTCAAAAGATGGAGGATCATATGATCCGCATTGAGAATAAGCTCGATCAAATAGTATTACGCAATGGCTAAGCAAGTAAAGGCTACAGAAGATACCTTTAACGAACTCCATAACCTTGTCACTGCAGAACTCATCAGCCGTATTAAATCCGGTGAGGCATCTACTGCAGATCTTAAAGCAGCTTGTGATTGGCTTGCAAAGAATGACATTACTGGAGTTGCAAAGGAAGGTTCCCCTCTTGATCAACTTGTGAACATCCTCCCCAAGGTTGATCCAGAACTAGTACGGAGTCGATTAAATGGCACGAGACTGGAAAAAAGAGTATAAGGACCGTGCTGAATATCTAAAGTCATACCGACGTGCTCATCGGAAAGAAGATGCTGCACGAGCACGAGCAAGGCGTTCCATGGGTGATATCCCTAGTGGTCATGAAGTAGACCACAAGGATAACAACCCAATGAATAACTCCCGAGACAATCTACGGATTGTTCCACGTAAAACTAACCGTGCAAAGGGAGCACGTAAGACGAACGCTAAACGGTAATGACTCCGCTACTTCCCTCGCCTGACCACTATCTCCAAAACCTAATAACCATGACAAGCCCTGAAGCAAAACGGCTCTGGCGTAAAGCCATCAAAGAGCACTTCAATTGTCAATGTGTTTACTGCGGAGAAACTTATGACGCTAATGAACTCACTCTTGATCATGTTCGACCTAAAGCATTTGGAGGTTCCGACCTTACATCCAATCTTGTGCCCAGTTGTAGATCGTGTAATCAAGCAAAGGGAAGTCAAAACTGGCTCCAATGGATGAGAGCCACCTTCGGTGAAAACCCCAATAAAGAACAGCTTATTCTCTCTTGGATTAATTAATTATGGCAAAACCTACCTCTTCTTCTAATCGTAGTAAGCGTAAGACAACCAAGCCGGTTACCACGGATAAGGGCCGGAATAACCGGGCAAAGGTTTCTACTGCTAAGCCCACTAGTGACGATACTCGCGTCAAAGGATCTGGTGCTCGTGTAACCAACGCTAGCCAACGTGTGTCTTCTGGATCTGCGAAGGTCTCTGGGACTTCTAAGCCTGCTCTGCCTGCACGCAGCTCTGCCTCTGATTTGCAACGTCTTCAAACCGCTTCTCGTACAAAACCAACCCGTCCAGCCCCTCGTACCGCTCCTAAGCCTCAGGCGAAACCAGCACTTCCTCCTGGTCAAAAAGGCGGCGCCGTTGTTTCCACCGGTACTCGCCGCACTCGTGCTGAAGCTAAGACAGCTAACGCAGCCCAGGGCTCAACAGGACCTAACCGTATCGGTCGCAGTGATGCCCGCCCTGCTCTTCCTCAAGGGCGTAGTGGTGGTGCTTTAGCTCATACCAGCGGTAATGGAGCCCTAGCACGTACTGCCAGTTCCGCAACTAGTGGAGGAGGTCGTCTCTTAGGTGGTGCAGGTCGTCTCCTCGGACCTGCTGGTATTGCAGCAGCAATGGCCAGTGAGGTTAAAGCCATGTCCGACCGCAACAAAACCTTTAGCTGGAATCGCGACAAAGTCAAACCAGACGCTAACGGTCGCGGCAGCCGTGGTGTCAATACTTCTAATGGTCGCAGTGTCCCTACCGGGAGCCAGCAGTACAACGATTACCGCAACCAACAGATTGCTGCAGAACGCCAGCGTCTAAAAGGTGTTGGTAATCCCCCCGCCGCTAAGCCCAAACCTCCCGCTCCTACCCAATCTGGGGGTGGTTCTACCCCATCACGGGGTGGTGGTGGCACTTCTCAAGCCTCTCAAGGCCGTTCTAGCACCACTCAACGCTCTCAAACAGCCTCTGCAGCACCTCAGAGCGGCCCTAAGCGCGTCTCTGCAGCCACTGCCAACCGTGAATCTGGTAACTACGGCACCAGCCGCACCAATAACCCACTTATCGACGCTGATATGAAGGCCCGTATGCGTCAACGGGAAGACCGTGAGGGTGTTGGTCCCGTCAAAGACGGTGCTCGCTACTCCGCTGACGTGAAAAACAACACTAAAGGTGTTGGTCCCGTCAAAAATGCTGACACATACTCCTCTGCATTGAAGCAAAAGTCTGGTTCTGAGAAACTTAAAGATGCAATCTCCAAACAACGTGATGAACAACAACGACGTAAGCGTAATGCCGGTTGAGGTAGCGCCTCCTGTTGTTGAACTGCCATTTAATCCTGAACTTGTGATGGCACACGCTCTTTATGATCTGATTGATGAAGATCTGAGCTACCCGTACTGGGATTAATGCACGCACGGAGAGGCCTCTGGAAGCCCCTAGAAGGCCTCTCTTTTTCTATTTAGGTACAATCTACCGTGAACGATATCCTTGAGGCTTTACGGGGCGATTTCAAGCTGTTCCTGCAAGCCCTGTGGCAGCAACTCGATCTTCCCTCTCCAACCCGTGCACAATACGCCATCGCAGATTATCTGCAATTAGGACCAAAGCGTCTACAGATCCAAGCCTTTCGTGGTGTCGGCAAGAGCTGGATCACAGGTGCTTTTGTGTTGTGGACACTCTTCAACAACCCAGAAAAGAAGATCATGATTATCTCCGCCTCTAAAGAGCGTGCCGATAACATGTCGATCTTCCTTCAAAAGCTGATCATCGAAACACCATGGCTCAGTCATCTAAGACCGAAGTCAGATGACGCCCGGTGGTCACGAATTAGCTTTGATGTCAACTGCTCTCCTCACCAAGCACCATCCGTTAAGTCCGTTGGTATTACGGGTCAGCTAACAGGTAGCCGTGCAGACCTGATGATTCTGGATGACATCGAAGTTCCTGGTAACTCGATGACAGAAATGATGCGTGAGAAGTTACTGCAACTGTGTACAGAAGCAGAGTCCATTTTGACACCAAAGAAAGACTCACGCATTATGTACCTCGGTACACCACAGACCACCTTCACCATCTACCGCAAGCTGGCTGAACGGAACTACCGTCCCTTTGTGTGGCCTGCCCGTTACCCCCGTAAAGACAAGCTCAGTCAATACGAAAACCTGCTGGCACCACAGATCGTAGAAGACATCGAGATGGGTGCTGAGGAGTGGTCTCCCACTGATCCAGACCGTTTCCAATCGGATGACCTGCTGGAACGGGAAGCAGCCATGGGTCGTAGCAACTTCATGTTGCAGTTTATGCTGGATACCACCTTGAGTGATGCTGAGAAGTTCCCACTTAAATTCAGTGATCTCATTGTCACTTCAGTCAACCCAACCCAAGCACCTGATGCTGTTGTTTGGTGCAGTGATCCTCGTAATATCCTCAAAGATTTGCCTACGGTTGGCCTCCCAGGTGATTACTTCTACTCCCCGATGCAACTCCAAGGGGACTGGGGTGACTACACCGAAACGATCTGCTCGGTAGACCCTTCAGGTCGTGGTAGTGACGAAACAGCAGCAACCTATATCAGTCAACGAAATGGCTTTCTCTACGTTCACGAAGTACGAGCGTATCGCGACGGTTATAGCGACAATACACTTCTTGACATCCTTCGTGGGTGTAAGCGGTACAATGTTACTAAACTCCTCATCGAAACCAACTTCGGTGACGGTATCGTCGCAGAACTGTTCAAAAAACATCTCCAACAAACAAAGCAAGCCATAGACGTAGAAGAAGTACGAGCAAATGTCCGTAAAGAAGACAGGATTATCGATGCTTTAGAACCCGTCATGAACCAACACCGACTCATCCTGGATCGAGGGGTGGTTGAGTGGGACTACAACTCCAATAAAGACGCAGCACCAGAAGAACGACTTCTGTACATGCTCTTCTACCAGATGTCTCGCATGTGCCGGGAGAAGGGTGCCGTCAAACACGATGACCGTCTGGACTCCCTTGCTCAAGGGGTGAAGTACTTCACTGATGCCATGTCCATCAGCGCCTACGAGGCCGTTAAAGCCCGTAGACAAGAAGACTGGCAGGATCTCCTGGAAACCTTTCTAGATGACCCTCAGAGCGCCACAGATCACCTTGTCATGGGGTTTGATCTTGGACAACGGAGAGCCGCTCGTGGGGGTGGTAGACGGGGGTCTATTCCCACCTGGGTCTAAAAATAAGACACCAGTCGTAGCAGTCGATCTGGCTGAGGGCGGACTAAAAGGGGGGAAAGGGGAGTCGTGTCTCACGTAGACGTGATCCCCAACTCCCCTCCCTTTGATGTCCCTGGGGATGGACATCCATTTTCCTAATGACACAAAAACAACTAAAGACACAATTAGTTGATGTCCTCAGCGAACGAAGTGAGCGGGTGAATGGACATCTCTCATTAACTACTGAAACTGAAACTAAAGGGAGATTGAATCCATATCATCTGAATGGTCTCTTAATGACCATCTGAATGATATTGATTCTACTACCTATACAATGAACAACAACTATTAATGCATACTGCTACTCAACGTTCCACTACATCTCATTCCGTCTCACTCATCCACATCACACCAGAAGCAGAGAACCTCATCAGTTACATGGCTAGGGTATCTAACCCATCCAATCAACAGAACACTGAGACCAGTGCTAAGCTAATTAAATATCTCATTGATCATCAACATTGGTCTCCCTTTGAGATGGTCAATATGTGTGTAGAAATCAATACGACTAGGTCCATAGCAGCTCAGATCCTTAGGCATCGAAGCTTCAGTTTCCAAGAGTTTAGTCAACGGTATGCTGAGGTAACAGAAGTAGCAGCCCCTCCACAGTTCCGTAAACAGGATAGTAAGAACCGACAGAATAGCACTGATGATCTAAGCCTAGGGTTGAGATATCAGTACACTGAAGAGACAATCAAGCTGTACAACCAGTGTTATGACTTGTATCAGAGAATGCTGAAAGATGGGGTAGCAAAAGAGTGTGCCAGAGAAGTGTTGCCAATGGCTGCCCCTACTCGATTGTATATGAATGGGTCTATTCGGTCTTGGTTACATTATTGTGATCTGAGGACTGGTCATGGAACACAACGAGAACATGCAATCATTGCTGGTCAGGTTCAGGATCTTCTTCATCAGTATGTTCCTAATGTGTGTGAGGCGATGTGGGGTAAAGACTAGTCATCCTTAACCGTAGTAACCATTACCACTAATTTCCCATGACACAACAACACCCCATCACCCCACCGTCTGAACTGTTGCAGCTTTGGTTTGAGCAGCACCACGACTACGACAGGGGAATCAATGAACTTCTGATTGAAGCCGCTCAGTACGGCGCCGACCATGAGCTGGAGGCGTGCTGTATGGAAATTATTGATGGAGAAGGACGTTTCTACATCGACGAAACCAGTGACCGTGTTCGTTTGACCGAAGATCTCTGGACGACTCGCCGGCCCAAGCCGTCGAGCTTGAGTCCAAGCCCGAAATGGCAAGCTCTAGTAGCATTAGAAAATGGCGAAACAGCGTCGGGAGCATTTTTAACCTTAAACGAAGTTGCGCTTATCCGCCGCGCACTGGAGCAACTCCCCGATCACAAGTAGTCACCTTCACTAGAGCTTCATTACAGCTATCTAGAAGCCTCTAGAAGGCGTGTGTAAGTGTTATTGAGTGTCTTCGTATGTTCAATGCATTTCATACGTCTTCCTGGGGCTTGTAGAGGGGTCTTAGATATTCAACAAAAATTTCTTAAGCCTTATATATCGGTGTACCTGGACGCAGACCCCCGTATCCCCCTTCTTCCTGGGGTTATTTAGGTGCGGTTAGTTCTACAAACTAGCTGCAAATGGGGTCAATAGTGGTATGTATGCACTACTTCTGGTGGTATCTAGTGGTATTGCGTGGGTCAGACGCTACATATGGTGTGATTAGGTCTAAAGTTATCTGTAGTGTGAAGACTTATTACAGCATCCTCCACAAGTGCAGGGTCTATCGCTTATGGTTGGCTCAAGCGGCACAGATCGACTTCTGCTCGCTGCTTCCCTCCACTTCTGCAAGCACCATGTTCTACATCTGCCGCATGACCGACTCCTTCCAATGGGAAGGCCTGCGATCCACCACTGATGAAGACTACGCCGATCAACTGGCCGAGTTCTTCTCCAATCAATACCCACACTCATATATCGACGTTCTTACCTACGAAGAATTCCAGGCATCTAGGGCTATCAACTAATCACACGGACGCACACTACCACCATGGAAGAAACCATTCTCCTACTCCTTGTCATCATCGCTCAGGCAATTTATGACGTGCTCGACGGCACCGTTCAGCTAATTGATTCACTGATCACCATCACAGAAGAACTAACCTTTCAACCCATTACCTGCCAGATGCTCCGCCAGTTCGGAGCACGTGGCAAGACCAAAGATCAACTTATCGCTTCTCTCGCTTAATCACACGAACGCACCTAATCATGACAACTAGACAACGTGTCTTTCTCGAAACCTTCGTCTTTTGTGGTTTCGCTTGCCTCATCTCCACTATCACGATGCTTGGCGCAGTAGGCACTGATCCTTCTGTCCCACATCCTCCACAAGTGCAACAAGTAAGCCGTTGATCTTATTCCTCCCGCTTCCACCATTAGTCGCTCTTCTCATCGCCCTACATCTTAAGCAACGATGAATCACCCTTACATGTTCCCTGATGAAGCACCCTGGACTGAAGAACACAGAGACAAGATCGAGACAATCAATCAAGGCCGTGGCTATCCGAATGCTTTTGATGATGAGGAAGAATTCCTCGATGCACTATACGGCGTAGTTTGATTTACCTAACTCTCTCCACTTCTGCAAAGACTAATCATGGCACACTGGTATCACCTCACCAAGAAATCAAGCAACGCTAAGACTGGCCCAATAGCAGTCAGCACTACGTCTCGGGATAGTTGCCCTGCAACATGCCCACTCAAAGGTAGTGGCTGTTATGCAGAATCAGGCCCGTTACGATTGCACTGGGATAAGGTCTCTGATGGCCCCTGGGCTGAGAAGCCACGTGGGAATGACATTGAGACCTTTATCCGTGAGCTTAAGTCTCTGCCTGAGGGAACATGCTTCAGGCACAATCAGGCAGGCGATCTGCCGCACAGCAACGGATTAATCAATGCCCATGCACTTGAATTAATCACTGATGCATGTTCTGAGCGTAAGCTTGTGGCATGGACGTACACTCACCACAAAATGGACAACATGAACAACGTTGTTCTGGTGAAGCGTTCCAACAATCACGGACTTACCGTTAACGCTTCAGCCCATAGCCAAACCCACGCTGTTGAATTGCACAAACAAGGTATACCTAGCGTGTGCATCGTTCACAAGAATGAGTCACGTAAGACGTGGGAACATGACGGCGTTAAGTTCCTTGTATGTCCTGCCCAGTGGAGTGAGAAGAACTGCGCAGAATGCAAACTCTGTAGTGTTGCTGATCGCTCTTGCGTGGTAGCATTCAAGGCACACGGAACACAAGCTCGTAAGGTAGAGCAAACTATCGGCTGATATGGTAGACTCCACGTACAACTAAAGACAGCAGCTCACCGGCTCACGCGGTAGCAGCCAGGCTGATGGCCCTGGGGGGAAACCCTCGGGGCTTTTTGCTGCACCCAAATCCTGGTAGTACGGCCGTACCATGAGGGGGACAACGTTACGACATTTCATGGACGCAGCCTATTGCCATGGCTTACAACGAGTACAGACGCACTACCACCCAACGGCTCACTGTTGTGTTGTCGGGGGTGGTTTTTCAACGTGTGGAGGAGCAGTCTCAAAAGGAGGGACGCAGCATGAGCAACCTTGTGGCCTACCTCGTGGAGCGTGCCCTATGTGACGATCAGCGAACCGGCTGAAAGACGCTGCACCAGTGGAGAAACACGGCATCATTGATGCATCGGAGGCGCGAGCCTCTGATCCAATGCCGGAGCAGCCCTCACCACGGCTACATAGGAAGCACCGATCCACCGCTGTTGAGAGTGGATCCTCGCCCAGGGAGAGTTGTGGCGCGTGAAGTAACACTCCCCCTTTTTTCTTCCACGACAGTAAAAGGCTGTCGTTTACACAAGGACTCAACTCCTTGCCTGAACCGTTACAACAACGCCTAAGTCGTCAATTCTGCATGCTCAATGCCTGCCTGGTTGACTGCGAAGGTGATCTGGAGTCAATCCAAGAACTAGAACGATGCTTTAAGCTCCCAGCATATGGCCAAGAAAGATCCATTTCCCAACGAATGGGAGGAGGTGAACAACCTAGACGACGACGACATCGAAACATCAACCATTGAGGAGATCTTGGAAGAAGTCATGGTGTGGCATCTTCCTCAACCTTACTGTGCTGTTGTACGTGTCTATGACCGCAAGCAGAATAAGCTCAAGGAGTATGCGTACAAGCTGGAATCTAAAGCTCACAACCGCATACGAGAAAGTGCTTTATCTGATGATGAGGTCACCATCCTGACTAACTCCATTATCGGAACGATTAACTACCTCCCCGAATGATGCTTCTGACCACTGATCAATGCGAACCGGATGATCTGAATGATCTAACGGTTTACCCTTCGCTCTATGCATATTCTGCATTGTGCAGTCGATACGATGAGACACCGCTTGACGCCCTGGTACGTCAGTACTATTGTATTAACCCTCTACAAGCTGCTCTGGAAGGTTGACCCTCGTTTATTTCCCATCCATCGGTTTGTACTGCGGCTGGCATCAGCGGTTCACAGCGCGAAAGCCGCATTTATTCCGCACAAGTTCCTCCATCAGTGCAGAGTGGGGGTGTTTTCAGTTAATTTGGGATTGGTCTGGCCCCAACGAAAGTGGTTCTTAAGCAGGTTGTTGATGAAGAGTTGTTACCTCTTTTAGAGGTGATGGCTGAGTTTCGTGCTCTCAGAACAAGCCTTCCGGCCCAAGCTGTTGCAGCATTTCTCTATATCGCAATCCATGAACGTGTGCTGCAGTCTGATCTTGAGAAAGATCTTAAGATGAGTTCAGCTAGTGCAAGTCGCAATACGGACATGCTTTCTGATTGGGATAGGCTAGGAAAACCTGGCGCTAACTTAATCAAAAAGGAGCCAGATCCTTTGATGGGTAATCGTGTGATCCTGTCATTGACTCAGCGTGGTGAACGCTTCTCCCTCACAATCAAGAGGATTCTCTATGGCACATAGTCGCACATTTGGTGAGTGTGCAGAGTACACGTTCAAGACTCGTGACTCATGGGTGCGTGAACGCAAGGCTGTTGATGAGTGGAAACGCATTCAACAACTCCCCAAAGACGAGAGACCGAGTGGTATCTCAAAGCCTTCGATGTTTCGCACTATTCAAGTCAATCATGTGATTGAAATGCGTGGTGCTAGTTACCCAGTCTCCAGGCTTGATCAAGCTGCTGTTACCCAGCTTATCTTTGAGCTTGAAGATGAACGTAACTGGACATCAAAGGAGACCTGTAACAAGGTTATTGATACCATCCGAACAATCGTCAATCATTGCAAGCGGCATCGTTTTATTGACGAGGTTCCGTTTGAAGCGTTGGAGATGTTCAGTGGATCGGAGTCACGGTTGACGTGGTTCACGATGTCACAAATGGAGCAACTGTATGAGGCTTCATGTAATGTCTTTGGTTACCCGGCGTTGGGAGAGATCTTCCTGACGCTGGGACTCACTGGCATGCGTCTTGGTGAGTTGCAAAAGCTCAGAGTGATGGACATCGACATACCTAACCTGCGGATCCACGTAGGTGGGCGTGACGGTTTCGTCACTAAAGCCAAAAACTGGCGTGTCCTCCCCATTCAAGATCGGATCCTTCCGTTCATGATCGAAAGGACACGTGATCAGCCCCCAAGAAAGCACATCTTTGCCGATGACTTCGGCTCTGCTGATTCGTTACGACGCTCCTTCAATAAGATTCGCAACTATGTAGGAATTGACGAGAAACACGTCATTCATTCACTGCGTCACAGCTACGCCACATTTCTTAATGAGTCTGGTGTGCCGCCGATGACCATCAAAGACTTGATGGGTCACAAGCGGATCGAAACCACACTTCGTTACTGCAAGGTTTCGGATGTGGCCCGCAACCAAGCTCACCAGGCCCTCAACGCTCAGCTCCAGCGAGCCACCCAGCCCGCACCGGAACCCGCTCAACCGTCCTATGACCAGCTCCTGAATCAGGTTAATGCTTTGCAACAATTGCTGGCTCAGATGCCACAACTAGCTGCAATGACTCGGATCTAACCGCTCC
>Ga0208222_1000030_pt1 | contig 39388 bp, 37 predicted proteins | sample LakMenEpi13Sep09_FD_150694 | JGI IMG/M metagenome (GOLD analysis project Ga0208222, IMG submission 150694) | Freshwater microbial communities from Lake Mendota, WI - 13SEP2009 deep hole epilimnion (SPAdes) | ecosystem: Environmental > Aquatic > Freshwater > Lentic | place: Lake Mendota, Madison...
CGTGCGCTGAATGTTCTGGAATTGGAACCAAAAAAGAGGTTGATGAGGATCTGATCATTCCCGATGACTCGATTTCAATTAATGATGGTGCAATCGCGCCTTGGTCAGGTGGTCAATCTTCTGACTACTTCCTTCGATTACTAGAAGCCTTAGCTAAAGATCTTCCATTTTCATTAGATACACCTTGGAAAAAGATTTCAGTCAAAGCGCGTGAAGCGATTTTGAATGGTTATGAGTACGAAATTAAGATGAAGTACAAGGGGCGCTACGGAGCGCGAAATTACACAACAGGATTTGAGGGTGTTATTCCCTTTATTCATCGCAGACATGAAGAAACAGATAGTGATTACAGTCGCGATAAGTACGAGGCATACATGCGAGAAATCGCCTGCGAAACCTGTAACGGCGCACGATTAAAGCCCGAAGTACTAGCTGTAACTATTGGCAATAAAAACATCTCTGAAATTTGCGAACTTTCTATCGCAGATTGCGCAGTTTTTTTGAAGCAAATTAAGCTCAATAAGCGTGAAGCACAAATCGCAGAACGAGTCATGAAAGAGGTCAACGCTCGTCTTGGCTTCTTGTTGGATGTCGGTCTTGATTACTTATCGTTGGCGCGTCCAGCCGGATCTTTATCTGGCGGTGAAGCGCAGCGAATTCGTCTCGCTACGCAGATCGGCAGCGGACTCGTCGGTGTCCTTTATGTACTTGATGAACCTTCCATCGGATTACACCAAAGAGATAACAAGCGGTTAATTGAAACCCTTACTCGCCTGCGCGACTTAGGCAACACCTTGATTGTCGTCGAACATGATGAAGAGACGATCCGTACCGCTGATTGGATTGTTGATATTGGCCCAGGCGCGGGCGAACATGGCGGGGAGATCGTTGTATCAGGTGATTATCAAGCTCTAGTTGACTCGAAGCGATCGATTACGGGCGCATATATATCAGGCCGTTCTCAAGTCGAGATTCCCAAGAAGCGCCGTGAGATTAACCCAAAACGCAGTCTCACAATTAAGGAAGCTAAAGAAAACAACCTTAAGAACCTAGACGTCACTATTCCGCTCGGCGCTTTTGTTTCGGTTACGGGTGTCAGTGGTTCTGGAAAATCAACTCTAGTTAACGACATTCTCTATTCAGTCCTAGCAAACAAGCTCAACGGAGCTCGAATTGTTCCTGGTCGACATCGAACAATTACGGGTATCGATCACTTAGACAAAGTCGTCCATGTAGATCAATCTCCGATTGGACGAACTCCACGTTCTAATCCAGCAACGTATACCGGAGTCTTTGACAAGATCCGCGCCCTCTTTTCTGAAACTAGCGAAGCCAAAGTCCGTGGTTACCAGCAAGGACGCTTCTCGTTCAACGTCAAAGGCGGGCGATGTGAAAACTGCGCAGGCGATGGAACCATCACAATCGAGATGAACTTTTTGCCTGACGTGTATGTTCCCTGTGAAGTTTGCCATGGTGCGCGCTACAACCGTGAGACCCTGGAAGTTCATTACAAAGGCAAGACCATCGCAGAAGTTCTCGATATGCCGATTGAAAAAGCCACAGATTTCTTCGAGTCAATTCCTGCCATTCATCGATACTTGAAAACGCTCTGTGATGTTGGCTTAGGTTATGTAAGACTTGGACAGTCTGCACCAACGCTGTCAGGAGGCGAAGCCCAACGCGTGAAGTTAGCAACCGAACTTCAACGCCGTTCCACAGGGCGAACCATCTACGTGCTTGATGAACCAACCACAGGACTTCACTTTGAAGATGTACGAAAGTTGCTCATGGTTCTGCAGAGATTAGTTGATACTGGAAACACCGTAGTAGTAATCGAACATAATATGGATGTCATCAAGTGCGCTGATTGGGTAATCGATTTAGGGCCCGAAGGTGGATCGGGTGGGGGAACTCTGGTCGCTGAAGGAACACCCGAGTCAGTCGCAAAGGTGAAGTCAAGCTACACCGGAAAGTTCCTTGCTGAAGCGCTCAAGAAGTAGCCATGGCAGATCCTGCGACATATCGTCCAACTGAAATCCCTGATGAACCCGGGGTCTATAGATTCTTCAATGATAAGAACGAAGTTATCTACGTTGGTAAGGCGAATTCTCTTAAGAACCGTTTGAACTCTTACTTTCAGAAAAATGTGGGGGAGAAGACCTTTCGCATGATCCATGCGGCTAACCGCGTTGATTGGACGATAGTCCGAACAGAGGTGGAGGCTCTACAACTCGAATTCACATGGATAAAGGAAGAGAACCCAGCCTTTAATGTGCAGTTCAAAGATGACAAGTCTTACCCATACCTGGCGCTGACTATCAATGAAGAGTTTCCTCGAATTTTCATTACTAGAAGATCTAAACGGAAGGGAACCGTATATTTCGGTCCTTTTGCTCATGCCTGGGCGCTGCGTACAACCTTTGATGTTTTACTCAAACTTTTTCCAGTTCGCTCCTGCACAGACTCCAACTTTGAGCGCGCTAAGCGGATCAAACGCCCATGCCTTTTAGGGGATATTGGTAAGTGCGCCGCCCCTTGTGTCGAACGCATCTCGGCGAACGAACATTTAAAGCTCGCCAAAGAGATGCAGAAGTTCATATCTGACGGCTCGGCCGATATCACCGATGAGTTACGTAAAGAGATGGAGCGAGCGGCACAGTCAGAAGAGTTCGAAAGAGCGGGCAAGATCAGAGATCAACTCACTGCTCTCGAACGCGCATCTGAGTCGACTGATGCTGCGATCTCAGACTCCATAACCGCTGATTTCATTGCGATTCATGAGGACATCACTCACGCCGCTGCTTCAATATTTCGTGTCCGCCACGGCCGAGTTGTCGGTTCGAAGTCTTGGGTGATGGATCGAGCAAATATCCCAGAAGAAACTCCATTGCTGAATGCCACTATCAATCAGATATATCAGGAGTTCGAGCCTGTTCGAGAGATTCTGGTTAATAGAGATGTCGAAGACGAAGCCATGTCAGAATTTCTCTCGCAGAAGTTCGATCTGAAAATCGCCATCAAGAGACCTGAGAGGGGCGAGAAATCTGAGCTGTTAGATACAGTCAAGAGAAATGCTCATCATGCCCTGGTCCAATTCTTAAGCAAACGCGCTAACGATGCGGGGGTGAGTGGGCGTGCCCTTGAAGATCTTGCAAATGCCCTTAACCTTGAGGAGTTACCTTTACGTATCGAATGTTTTGATATCTCAAATATTCAAGGAACGTCAGTAGTAGCCTCCATGGTCGTCTTTGAAGATGGTCAAGCGAAGAAAAGTGAGTATCGACGCTTTGGTATTGATGATAAGGAAAAATTCGACGACACCCGAGCGATGCATCATGTAGTAACAAGACGATTCAAGCGCTATCTCGCAGAGAAGGATCTTGACTTAGCTGAAGTTGAATTGAGTGGAGGGGAGCGTCCAAAGTTTGCTTATCCGCCACAACTTGTCATTGTTGACGGTGGACGTGGCCAAGTTAATGCAGCCGCGAGAGCTTTTGAGGAGTTGGGTATTTCAAATATTGCCCTGGTTGGCTTGGCCAAGCGCTTGGAGGAGATCTGGTTTCCGCACCAGAGTTATCCAGTCATTCTTCCGCGTCATAGTGAGGCGCTCTATCTGGTCCAAAGAATTCGAGATGAAGCGCATAGATTTGCCATCACTTTTCATCGCTCCAAACGTTCTCGTCTGATGTTGGAGTCTTTATTGGATGAGATTCCTTCATTAGGCGAAGTTCGTAGATTGGCCCTCCTTGAGCATTTTGGTTCGATTGCGGCATTAAAGAAAGCGTCGATTGACGAGATTTCAGCCCTGCCTGGCATCGGTCCGAAGAGCGCAGAAAACATAGTTCGAGCAATTGCCGAAAAAGAGAGTCAGATTTCTATAGACACCTCCACTGGCGAGATTATCGAGGGCTCTTGAACAAGCTTTTGGCAGATGCTTGACACCCCTAGCATGATTGCACCATGAATCGTGAGTTAGTTGTCATCACCGGAATGAGCGGCGCTGGACGCTCAACCGTCGCTCATGCAATGGAAGACCACGGTTGGTATGTGATCGATAACCTGCCACCACTACTTCTGCTTTCTGTCTTTGATATGACTGAGCGATCGGCAGATTCAGTAGCTGTTGTTATTGATGTTCGTGGACGGCAGTTCTTCGACGATCTCAACCGTTCACTGGCTGAGTTAGCTGAACGTGGAATATCTCGCAAAATTATCTTTGTTGATGCAGCTGATGATGTGTTGGTTCGTCGATTCGAATCTTCACGCAGACCTCATCCACTACAAGGCAATGACCGCATAGTTGACGGAATTGATCGAGAGCGTGAGAAACTTCGAGAACTTCGTTCCGGAGCTGATCTTGTCGTGGATTCCTCACAGCTCAATGTGCACCAACTTGAGAAGAAGATTTCAGAGCTCTTCTCAACTGATTCGTCTGCATCTCTCAAAGTCAACGTGCTCTCCTTCGGCTATAAATTTGGACTTCCCGTGGATGCCGATCTTGTAATGGATTGCCGATTCATTCCCAATCCGCATTGGAATCCAGAACTTCGTCCGAAGAATGGCCTTGATGGCGAAGTAAGCCAAGCTGTTCTGAGTGCAGAGAATGTGGGTGAATTCTTAGATCGATACGTCTCTCTATTTCAAAGTATTGGGCAGGGTTATTTGCGTGAAGGAAAGAAGTACATAACTCTGGCAATTGGGTGTACGGGCGGAAAACATCGCAGCGTTGCAGTCGCGGAAGAACTTGCTCGACGCATTAATGGCTTTCAACTTGATTCTGAACATCGCGTCTCAGCCCATGCAATCCACCGTGATTTAGGACGTGAGCGTTGACCCAACCAAAAGTCGTCGCATTAGGTGGCGGCCACGGTCTGGCAGCGACACTTCGCGCACTTCGACAAATCACGCCACAACTCACGGCTATCGTGACAGTTGCCGACAATGGCGGTTCCAGTGGTCGACTACGTGAAGAGTTTCATTCTCTGCCTCCCGGTGATTTACGAATGGCGCTCGCAGCGCTCTGCGCTGATGATGAATGGGGTAGAAGTTGGGCGGAGATTTTGCAATATCGATTCACTTCCGCCGGCGCACTTGATGGACATGCCCTGGGAAATCTTCTTCTCACTGCGCTCTGGGATCGCGACGGAGATCCCGTTCAAGGAGTCGATCGAGTTGGCGCGTTACTGAAAGTTGTTGGCAGAGTCCTACCAATGGCCTTGGAACCACTGGATATTGAAGGCGTTTTCAAAACTTGGGAAGGTACTCATGTTGTGAGAGGGCAGAAAGAGGTGGCCTTAAGTCGAGGTAACTTGGAAACTCTGCGACTCATTCCGGAAAATCCAACACCCACTCAAGAAGGTTTACGCGCTATTAAAGAAGCAGATTTCATAACTCTTGGTCCTGGTTCATGGTTCTCGAGTGTCCTGCCTCATCTATTAATTGCCCAACAGCGTGAGGCGATTGAGAGTTCACCAGCGAAGAAAGTGATAGTCCTCAATCTTGATGCCGCTCCACACATGCAGGGAGACGAACTTGCGGGAAGTTCTCCCGCCACTCATCTCACAGTTCTTCGTAATTTCGCCCCAAAACTACGGTGTGATATTGCTCTAATGGATAGCTCTATCGCTGCCCAGAGCGAAGTGCAAGATGAGCTAGAAGAAATAGTCAGAGCAATGGGCGGCCGGGTAGTTGTGGCCGATCTCGCATCGAATCCAGGAAGTAATCACCATGATCCAGCAAAACTATTTTCAGCTTTCAGCCACATTTTCCAAGCGGAGATGCTTAGATAACGCTCATGGCAATGACCGCGTCAGTCAAAGACGAACTAAGTCGTCTATCGATCGCTAAACCATGTTGCCGAAAGGCTGAGGTTTCGGCCATCTTGCGCTTTGCTGGCGGACTTCACATTTCTGCCGGGAAAATCATGGTTGAGATCGAGCTCGACACCGCCCAAGCGGCGCGAAGAATTCGCAAAGATATTGCCGATGTTTATGGGCATGATTCTGATCTTGCTGTTATTAGCGCTGGTGGTTTACGTAAAGGCAGCAGATATCTTGTACGGGTTATTAAAGATGGGGATGCGCTTGCGCGCCAGACTGGATTAGTTGATTCACATGGCAGGCCAGTACGTGGACTTCCACCACAAGTTGTCTCAGCTGGCATTTGTGACGCCGAAGCTGCCTGGCGTGGAGCATTTCTTGCACATGGTTCACTTACCGAGCCTGGTCGATCTTCTGCTCTTGAGATCACTTGTCCTGGACCTGAAGCAGCTCTAGCGCTCGTTGGAGCCGCTCGCCGTCTTGGAATAACGGCAAAGGCGCGTGAAGTTCGTGGAGTAGATCGTGTCGTTATCCGCGATGGCGATGCAATAGGTGTCTTACTTACTCGACTTGGTGCTCACGAAAGTGTCATGGCTTGGGAAGAGCGACGTATGCGACGCGAAGTGCGCGCTACAGCAAATCGACTCGCAAACTTTGATGATGCAAATCTCCGTCGTTCTGCTCGCGCAGCAGTCGCGGCCTCTGCTCGAGTACAACGAGCTATGGAAATTTTGGGCGATGACGTTCCAGAACATCTGCGAGAAGCAGGACAGCTGCGCATTACTCACGGACAGGCAAGTCTGGAAGAACTAGGTTCACTCTCTACGCCTCCAATGACCAAGGATGCAATCGCTGGACGAATCCGCCGCCTGCTAGCGATGGCTGATAAGCGAGCAAGTGATTTGGGTATCCCAGATACTGAGGCTGGACTCTCGCCCGATCTTCTCAATTAGTCCTCTCAATTTTTCTCTAGGTTTTCCTCTAGGTTTTCCTCTCTGCCGAACTTCACTGATAGGATTCATCCGAGTCCACAAGGTCGTGGCAAAAATAAGAAATTTCGATTGGTGCGCTCTTGAATGCGCATCGCATGGAGCGTGGTCATAGTGGTTAAGGTTGGAATCAACGGGTTTGGACGTATCGGACGAAACTTCTTCCGTGCGGCTCTTGCATCAAATGCTGATATCGAAATTGTCGCGGTAAATGACCTCACCGATATCGCGACATTGGCGCACCTTTTGAAGTACGACTCGATTCTTGGCCGCCTCAATCAAACCGTTACTCATGACGATAAATCCATCACTGTCGGAGGAAAGACCTTCCGAGTATTTGCCGATAGAGATCCTGCGGCTCTGCAATGGGGCTCAGTCGGTGCCGACATAGTTGTTGAATCAACAGGGCACTTCACTAAGGCGGCCGATGCCAAGAAACATATGGTTGGGGGAGCAAAGAAGGTTGTTATCTCTGCCCCAGCAACTGATGAAGATGTGACCCTCGTACTCGGAGTCAATGATTCTGCCTATGACCCCGCAAAGCACCACGTCATCTCTAATGCGTCGTGCACCACAAACTGTTTGGCGCCTATGGCCAAGGTTCTCCACGAAAACTTTGGAATCGTCCGTGGTTTCATGACCACCGTTCATGCATATACCAATGATCAGGTCATCCTTGATTTCCCACATAAGGATCTTCGTCGCGCACGTGCTGCTGCAACAAACATCATTCCAACCTCGACTGGTGCAGCCAAGGCCATCGGATTAGTACTTCCAGAACTCAAGGGCAAGCTTGATGGCTACGCACTCCGTGTTCCAGTCCCAACCGGATCAGTCACTGATCTCACTGTTGAACTCGGTAAAGAGACAACAGCAGCAGAAATCAATGCTGTAATGAAAAAGGCAGCAGAAGGTCCGCTCAAAGGAATCTTGTATTACACAGAAGACCCCATCGTCTCGTCCGACATTGTCACGGATTCACATTCATGCATCTTTGATGCAGGCATCACCAAGGTGATTGGCAATCAAGCAAAGGTGGCTGGTTGGTATGACAACGAGTGGGGTTATTCAAACCGCCTCGTTGATCTCATGAAGTTCATCGGCAAAAGCCTTTAAATAGGCTGCGCTTGATGCAACCACTGGTCATCCAACAGCTCGCATCACTCGATGTGGCTGGTAAGAAAGTTTTGTTACGTTGTGATCTCAACGTCCCACTCAAAGATGATGGATCCGGCAAACGAACCATCACAGACGATGGTCGCATCCGCGCATCACTTCCCACAATCACCGAACTTCTTGATAAAGGCGCGGCTCTCGTGATTGTTGCTCACCTCGGAAGACCCAAAGGTGAGAAGAAGCCCGAACTCTCACTGGCGCCAATTGCAGCGCGCTTATCCGAGCTACTTAATCGTGAAGTCCGCTTTGCAACAGACACAGTCGGTCCTAACGCTGATGCGCTTGTTCAGGCGATGAAGCCTGGGGATATTGTCTTACTAGAAAATGTTCGTTATGAAACAGCTGAGACCAGTAAGGATGAATCTGAGCGTCGCGAGTTTGCCCAGAAGTTAGCTTCCTATGCAGATGTTTATGTCGGTGACGGCTTTGGTGCGGTACACCGGAAACATGCCTCTGTTTATGAGGCTGCCACAAACCTTCCTCATGCAGCAGGAAAGTTAATCGCCGCTGAAGTCGATGTGCTCAAGCAACTCACAGAAAATCCAGCCCGCCCTTACGGAGTTGTTCTCGGTGGCGCGAAAGTTTCTGACAAGATCGGTGTGATCACAAATTTGCTAGATAAAGTAAACATGTTGGCCATCGGCGGGGGAATGGTGTTTACATTCCTTGCAGCACAAGGCAAAGAGATTGGCACTTCTCTGGTCGAACAGGAATCAATTCCCTTGGTAAAGGATTTATTGGCTCGTGCATTAGAGCTCGGCGTAAGAGTTTTACTCCCCACCGATATTGTGGTTGCCCCCGCCTTCGCAGATGCTTCGCCAACTCTTGTAAGGGCAGATTCGATTCCGCACGATCAGATGGGTCTTGATATTGGGCCTGAGAGTGCGCAAACTTTTGCGAATGCAATCAACGAATGTAAGACAGTTTTCTGGAACGGCCCCATGGGCGTATTCGAATTCTCTAATTTTGCGGCCGGAACAAAGGTTGTTGCTCAAGCTCTGACTGAGGTCAAGGGCCTCTCCGTGGTTGGCGGCGGAGATTCAGCCGCTGCAGTCCGAGCCCTAGGTTTCAAAGATGAGGATTTTGGTTACATCTCCACCGGTGGCGGCGCATCTCTGGAATACCTAGAAGGTAAAGAGCTTCCCGGCCTCACCGCCCTAAGATAAGAACGTCACAGCAGAGCCAACTAACTCAGCAGCATCAAGGAGAGAATATGTCACGCCGCCCGATTATCGCTGGCAACTGGAAGATGAATCTCAATCATCTCGAGGCAATCGCAGTGACACAGAAGTTGGCTTACTCTCTTGAAGATCGCGATTTTGATGCGGTCGAAGTTGTTGTACTACCTCCATTTACTGATATCCGTTCTGTACAAACGTTGGTTGATGGCGATCGGCTCAAATTGAGTTATGGCGCGCAAGACATCTCCCCAGAAAAATCAGGTGCTTTTACTGGCGACATCTCCGGAAGTATGTTGAAGAAACTTGATTGTTCATATGTCGTAGTAGGACACTCAGAGCGTCGAGCAATCCATCATGAAGGTGATGCTTTAATCAATAAAAAGATTCGCGCAGTTCTCGACAACGAGATGATTCCAATCTTCTGTATAGGCGAAGAGCTATCAATTCGTGAGGCTGGTACACATGTTGATTATGTGCTCACTCAAGTTCGCCAAGGCCTGCAAGGCTTTCACAAGCCCGAACTCAAAAAAATTGTCTTTGCTTACGAACCAGTATGGGCTATCGGCACTGGTAAAACCGCGACACCAGACGATGCACAAGAAGTTTGTTCTGCGATCCGTCATGAACTAGCCAGAATCGGCAGCGACGAGATTGCTGCAGGCGCACGGATTCTTTATGGAGGTTCAGTGAAGTCAGCAAATATTGTTGACATCATGAAACAACCCGATGTTGACGGCGCTCTCGTCGGAGGAGCGAGCCTCGACCCTGAGGAGTTTGCACGCATCTGTAAGTTTCACCGGGTCCTCTAGGGTGGCAGACCCCTGCTGAACTCGCCCTGATTGGCCAGAGTTCGAGTGGGGTTACAGGTAGTATTTCCCTCTCAATCAGTCCCTAGCGGTCCCAAGGAGTTCAGTCGTGGCTTTAGCGCTCTCAATCCTGTTGGTTATCACCAGCATCTTGATGATCCTTCTAGTCCTTTTGCATAAAGGAAAGGGAAGTGGACTTTCAGATCTCTTCGGTGGCGGAATGTCATCTACCTATGGTGGGTCTTCAGTCGTTGAGAAGAATCTCGACCGCATCACAATTGTTGTAGGTGGAATCTGGTTTGCAACGATTATCGCCCTAGGTTTGGTTTTGAAGTAAGACCTGAACCAGAACGAAAATCAAACTAAAACCAAAATTAGAACTAAATTTAGGAAGTAAAAGAAGGAGTATTCAATGGCAGGTGGAAGCGCAATTCGTGGCTCCCGTGTCGGTGCTGGCCCCATGGGCGAGGCCGAACGCGGTGAGGCTATTGCTCGATTCCGAGTCTCCTACTGGTGCCTGAATGGTCATGAGACCAAACCTTCTTTTGCTGAAGACGGCACAGTCGTTGTACCTGCAGAGTGGGATTGTCCTCGTTGTGGTTTTCCAGCGGGGCGTGACAAGAACAATCCGCCATCACCGACAAAAAATGAGCCATATAAAACACATCTAGCTTACGTAAAAGAACGTCGCACTGAAGCTGAAGCCAAGAAGATTCTTGACGCAGCCCTCAAGAAACTCCGTGGCGACGAGGATGAAGACTAAATTTCTTCGGCTGCTTTGCGCAGCTCGGCAATCCCTGCTTTACGATCTTTGAGGTGAAATCTCACCAACGGATAGTTGCGCGCACTCAGCGCTTCGTTATCGCCGAGCGCCTGCGCCATTACTAGCGTTTCAAAACCATAATCATGACCATCAATCGGCCAGTCAATATCGGAGCTTCCAGTAATCTGAATGAACGAACCCACCTTCGGCCCGCCTTTATGAAACTGACCTGTTGAATGCAAGAATCGCGGACCCCATCCAAAAGTTGTAGGCACGCCCGTACGTCGCTCTAAAATTTCTCGAAGTTGAAGAATCTCATCATCGGATCCACGATGTAAATAAGCCATGATCGCTATATATCCCGCTTTCTCTCTGGCAGCTGCGAGATAAGTGGCGAGTGAATCGAAGGTTGTGTCGGCAAAAACTGATACTGACTCACTTTCAAAGGCGGATTTCAGCTGATCTTTGCCCTGCGAATTCCAACGGCTGAGAAGCGCGCCCGTCTTTTCCTTTGCTTCTGTCACATTAGGTTGATTAAAAGGATCTACCTTGAACAAATATCCCAGGAGAGCGGTTACCCACTCCCAGAAGATGAATTGCTCGCCCAAGCTCGCCTCAACGCGGTACGGACCGACGCCAGAAAAAGTAATGACAGGGTAGAGGGAGCTTGATGAGTTTTCTGTGACAATCGGCAGGACTCCCTTTTCATCTTTACCGGTGGATTCTGCAATGAGCTGTTCGATCCAATCGCTAAGTCCCGGCAGCGTTGATCCCTTGTCACAAAAGCCGGTATAGGCGAATCCAGGCAACGAAAGCGCTGCAGCAACTCTGACGACAGCGGAATCGACTTCCATGAAAGTTTCGGCAGCTGCTAACGCATCATCAAGCAAGACTGAGACATCGACACCAATAAGCGCAGCAGGTGTTAGTCCAAAAGCGCTCAAGGCGCTAAAGCGTCCGCCGACATTAGGGTCGGCATTAATCACGCGCAACCCAGCTTCGCGTGAGGCGGTGTCGAGTGGAGACCCTGGATCGGTCACTACAACAAGGTGATTGCGTGGATCTAGACCTTGTTGGCGCAGTGCACTTTCGGCTGCGCTTTTCTGTGATGCGGTTTCAATGGTTGAACCAGATTTAGACCCGATAACAAAACAAGTTTCCCTTAAATCTCTTGCAAGTACTGCGCTGACGTGATGTGGATCAGTCGAATCAAGAACAGTGAGTTCCTTCTGATAGACCGCAGCAATCACTTCGGGCGCTAGTGAAGATCCACCCATGCCACAGAGAACAAATCGACTATGACCCAATTCCCGAGACCACGCAGAGAGCGCATCCAGCGTCGGCAGAAGATCTCGTGATGAAGAAGGTAGATCAATCCAGTTGAGCCTCATAGCGGCTTCCTTCGCAGCGGCGGGACCCCATAACGTTGAGTCTTTCTTTGCCAGGCGTGAAGTTATGGCATTGAGTTCTGGCCACAGTGCACGTCCTTCATCAAAACCTGTCAGTTTGATCATTGGTGAGCAGCTGCCTCAACAGCGGCGATGAGTTCGAGCCATGGTTTGATGAACTTATCTATTCCTTCGCGTTCGAGTTTTTCGGCAACTTCTTCAATATCTATGCCGTGATCAGTAAGAGATGCGATGATTGCTCGAGCTGAGGAGTAGTTTCCGGCGATTGTGTTACCTCTAAAAGTGCCCCTATCTCTGACGGCGATAAGCGTTGGTTCAGGCATAGTGTTGACGGTGAGTGGAGCAATGAGCTCAATGACATACTGAGTTTCGTCGTATGCGGGATCCTTCACGCCAGTGGATGCCCAGAGTGGGCGTTGAATACTTGCCCCGAGTGATTCGAGAGACTGCCATCGCGCACTGGTCATCACCGCTTCGAAGTGTTCGTAAGCAAGGTGGGCATTGGCGATAGCGGCTCTGCCAAGAATTTGCGTGTTTGTGGAGCCTTCAATTGATTTCAAACGCGCGTCAATCTCTGTGTCGACACGACTTATGAAGAAAGATGCAACAGAGTGAATATTGCTTACAGGTAAAGATTTCTTGGCCCGATCTTCTAATCCTGCGATAAACGCCTCCAAAACTTCTTGGTAACGCTTAACGGAAAAGATGATTGTGACATTCACGCTGATTCCCTCAGCAATGAGGGTTCTGATTGCTGGAAGTCCCTCGATAGTAGCGGGCACTTTAATCAATACATTTGGACGATCCACTTTCTGCCATAAATCACGCGCTTGTTCGATTGTCTTCTGGGTATCACGAGCAAAGCGAGGATCTACTTCAATGCTGACGCGACCATCAACACCTGCGGTGCGTTGATAAACTGGCATCAATAGGTCACACGCTTGTGCAACATCCGCAGTTGTGAGCTCAGTGATGATCGACTCGGCGCCATGTCCGCCCTGAGAGAGCGAACGAATATCGTCGGCATACAGTGATGATTGCGAGATGGCAGCCGAGAAAATTGCTGGGTTTGTGGTTACTCCTACAACAGACTCTGTTTCGACCAAGAGTTCGAGATTGCGTGATTTACCGCCTGTAATCAACCGCTCACGAGATAAGTCATCAAGCCAGATCGACGTTCCAGCGCTTGATACCGCCTTGAGAGTCTCGCTCATCGCTGGGAACTCGCTTCCTTTGCTTTCTTTATCGACTCACGTGCCGCAGATGCAACATTCTCTGGCGTGAAACCAAACTCTTTGAATAGGACCGGTGCAGAAGCAGAAGCGCCAAAATGTTCGAGCGAGACTGCTACTCCACAATCGCCAATAAGTTCCCTCCAGCCTTGGGCAATACCAGCTTCAATACTGACGCGCGCCTTGACTGAATTTGGTAGCACGGATTCACGATAGGCAGCATCTTCTTGATTGAACCATTCAATGCATGGCGCGCTGATCACTCGGGCCGTAATGTTCTCAGCGTGCAAAATTTCTGCTGCTTTCAGAGCAACCGCAACTTCAGATCCAGTAGCAATCAAGAGCACATCAGGTTTTGCCACATTATTGAGGGCGTAAGCACCGTGTGCTACAGCAGAAGCAGGGGCAAAGATTCCGCGATCCAGTACCGGTAGGTTCTGTCGCGACAAGAGAATGCCGGCCGGCTTACGTCGCCTAATGATTTCTCTCCATGCCACTACTACTTCGTTCGCATCTGCAGGACGGATGACATCAAGCCCCGGAATTGCTCGCAATGCCGCAATATGTTCGACTGGTTGGTGCGTAGGACCATCTTCACCAAGACCAATGGAGTCATGCGTCCAGACATATGTGACAGGGAGATTCATCAGAGCCGAGAGACGAACTGCGCCTCGCATGTAATCGCTAAACACCAAGAATGTTCCGCCAAAAGGTTTCACCAGTCCATGGAGCGCCATTCCATTCAGGATCGAGCCCATTGCGTGTTCGCGAATACCAAAGTGAACAATCCGTCCGTACGGATTTGCCCCTTTCATTGTTGAGGATGCAGGAAGGAAGGAGCCGCCATCTTCAATTGTGGTGTTGTTGCTCTCAGCAAGATCAGATGATCCACCGAATAACTCAGGCAGCTGCTTGGCGAGAGCGTTTATAGTGTCACCTGACGCTTTTCTCGTGGCAACTTCTTTCTCAGGCGAAAATGAGGGCAGAGATGAATCCCAGCCTGTGGGTAGGGTTTGATTGATTAATCGCTCGAGCAGTACAGCACGATCTGCGTGTGTTGACTTCCAAGCGCTAAAAGATTTCTCCCAGTTGGTACGTAAATTCTTTCCACGTTGAGCAACGCCTTCAACATGTTTCTGAATTTCGGCAGGATAGTAGAAATCTTCGGCAGGAAGGCCGAGCTCTACTTTGGTTGCGGCAACTTCTTCAGCGCCAAGTGCTGATCCATGTGACTTCGCGGTATTGCGCGCCTTGGGAGCCGGCCACGCGATAACCGTTTTAAGACGGATCAAAACAGGTTTGGTTGTTATCTCGACAGCGCTCTGCATCGCGGCTTCCAAAGCAGCGCGATCAACATCACCGTTGGATTGTGCTTCAACATCGATTACATGCCATCCATATGCGCGATACCGAGCCGAGACATCTTCCGTAAATGCGTAGTGAGTATCGCCTTCGATTGAGATTCGATTGTCATCGTAAATTACTTTGAGGTTTCCTAGTTTTTGGGTCCCAGCAAGAGATGATGCTTCAGTGCTTACTCCTTCTTGCAAATCACCATCGCTACAGATAACCCAAATGTTGTGATCAAAAGGACTCGCGCCCCATGCAGTGTCAGGGTCTAATAAACCACGCTCGTAGCGCGCAGCCATCGCCATGCCGACTGCGTTCGCGACTCCTTGACCCAAAGGACCTGTTGTGGTTTCGACGCCTGCAGTGTGACCAAACTCTGGATGACCCGGCGTTAAAGATCCCCAAGTGCGGAATGCCTTGAGATCGTCGAGCTTCAGGCCGTAACCGCTAAAAAGTAATTGAATGTAGAGCGTAAGAGATGAGTGGCCGCACGAAAGAACAAATCGGTCGCGACCAATCCATTGAGAATCTGAGGGATCGTGACGTAGAAATCTCTGAAACAAGGTGTAAGCAACAGGAGCAAGGGACATCGCGGTTCCGGGATGGCCATTGCCGACTTTCTGAACCGCATCCATCGCTAGAGCGCGCGCGACCGCGACCGCCTGATCATCAAGTTCGTTCCAGGCCGCTTTTGTTGGATGCACTGCTACCCCTTTTGTTCCGTTCGCTTGCCGGCGAGATTACCGATGATTGCGATATTCCACGCTGATAGCCACACCAGAATCGCACCGACTAAGTGGGCTCCAACGAGTATTTCTGGCAAGCCTGTGAAGTATTGGATATATCCAATGAGGCCCTGAGAGAGCGCAACGATGAGAAAGATCTGCGCACGCCTCGAGAGCAGCGCCTTATTTGCATCGCTCTCACCGAGATGTATTGCGGTGACCAAGGCGATGGTGACGCCAAGAAGAGCAATGACTAGGTCTGCGTGAATCCAGGACATCATCTTCGCATCGAGATTGAAGCGCTCTGCTGTTGTATCGCCAGCATGAGGCCCACTTCCAGTCACGATTGTGCCCGCAATCAGAACGGCGATAGTAAGAACTAGATGTGCCGCCATTAACTTTTTAACCAGAGGTATCACTTGAATGTATGTGGGAGTCTTGCCGTGAGCTCGTTGTCGAAGAGAGAGCGCTCCTGCGATGAGGACGATAGATAAGAGGAAGTGAGCCGCGACTGTTGCAGGGTTTAATCCAGTCAGGACGGTGATTCCGCCCAAGACGCCTTGCGCAAGAATTCCGATAATTTGAAACGCTCCCATTTTGCGCAGAGTTCTGTGGCCACCACGGAGAATGAGGAACATCAGAACCAGCGCATTGAGAAGAAGAACAAAAGTCAGCAATCGATTACCAAATTCAATCCATGCATGTAACGGCGCTTCAGGTTGGTCAGGTGTTGGGACGTAGGACCCAGGCGTGCACTCGGGCCAGGTGGAACATCCCAGGCCAGATCCAGTAATGCGGACCGCTCCGCCTGTCACAACAATCGCAGACTGTGTGAAGACCATGAGAGAGGAGATTCTCCGTAGAGCTGTGGTCATAGGGGAGAGCCTAGGGCGCGGGCTCAACTCTGAAGTGGCGTCACGCCATGAATTACGCAACAATTCCGTTGTGAAATCCACCCTCCTGGCCCCAGAAGATATGCGTACCCGTGACCAGGTCGCGCGGGCGATTCTTGAATCAGGGCCATCTACAGCGGTCGCCCTGGCTGAGCGTCTGAAACTGACCCCTGCTGGAATTCGTCGCCATTTGGATTTCTTGGTCGCCGAAGGAATTCTCGAAGAGCGTGAACCGCACCTTCGCAGCGCGCGTACACGCGGACGACCATCAAAAGTTTTTGTCATGAGCGATCAGGGTCGCGAGAGATTTGAACATTCGTATGATGACTTAGCGGTGTCCGCTCTGAAATACATCGCTGCAAACAGCGGCGAACATCTTGTTACGGGATTTGCCCGTCATCGCGCCGAGGAAATTGTGCGCCGTTCAAAGAGCGCTCTTGCCACTTCTAAAGATCCGATTGAGGGGCTCGCAGAATTTCTCACCGACGAGGGGTATGCAACCAATACACATGCTCATGGAATCGGTGTCGAACTCTGTCAGCATCATTGCCCGATTGCTCATGTCGCTGCAGAGTTTCCCCAACTCTGCGAGGAAGAGACCGCAGCTTTCTCAAGAATTCTCGGTACCCATGTTCAACGTTTAGCGACTATCGCCCATGGTGATGGCGTATGCACAACTTTCATTCCCCAAATTGCACGACAGAATGCCGCAAAGAAGAAGAAAGAAACCCCAATCAAGTCCTCAGTTAAACCAACAAGCAAAAGAAAGTTGAGCACACGATGAGTCAGACAGCCCATCCAGAACTTGAAGGCATCGGAAATTACGAATTCGGATGGTCCGACAAGAATGATGCAGGAGCAAATGTTAAGCGTGGCCTTAACGAAGACGTCGTTCGTGATATCTCTTCCAAGAAGAATGAACCGCAGTGGATGCTTGATCTTCGACTTAAGGGTCTCTCACTCTTTGATAAGAAACCGCTTCCGAATTGGGGATCAGATCTCTCAGGCATTAAGTTCGACACCATCAAGTACTTCGTACGCTCGACCGAGAAGCAAGCAACTTCATGGGAAGATCTTCCAGAAGACATTAAGAACACTTATGACCGCCTCGGTATCCCAGAAGCTGAAAAACAACGCTTAGTAGCGGGAGTCGCTGCTCAGTACGAGTCGGAAGTTGTCTATCACTCGATCCGCGAAGACCTCGAGAAGCAGGGCGTTCTCTTCCTTGATACGGACACAGCGCTGCGTGAACACGAAGATATATTTAAAGAGTTCTTTGGTTCCGTAATTCCAGTTGGCGATAACAAATTTGCGGCACTGAATACTGCCGTCTGGTCAGGCGGATCCTTTGTGTACGTTCCAAAGGGAGTCCATGTTGAGATCCCTCTTCAAGCCTACTTCCGTATCAACACTGAGAATATGGGTCAGTTCGAAAGAACACTGATCATCGCTGATGAAGGTTCTTACGTTCATTATGTAGAAGGTTGCACTGCGCCTATTTACTCATCTGATTCACTTCACTCTGCTGTCGTAGAGATCATCGTGCGCAAGAATGCGCGTGTTCGTTATACAACCATTCAAAACTGGTCCAATAACGTCTATAACTTGGTTACAAAGCGCGCGACCTGCGCCGAAGGTGCAACGATGGAATGGATTGATGGCAACATCGGATCTAAGGTCACCATGAAGTACCCAGCCGTGTTCATGATGGGTCCTCACTCCAAGGGAGAGACTCTCTCCATCGCATTTGCCGGTGAAGGACAACATCAAGACGCTGGAGCAAAGATGGTTCATGCTGCTCCGTACACATCATCGACCATCATCTCCAAGTCCGTCGCACGTGGGGGAGGTCGTACTTCATATCGTGGTCTCGTTCAGGTACAAGAGGGCGCCCATCACTCTAAGAGCACAGTTAAGTGCGATGCGCTCTTGATCGACACAATTTCACGTTCTGATACATATCCATATGTCGATGTGCGTGAAGATGATGTATCGATGGGTCATGAAGCGACTGTCTCAAAGATCAGCGATGACCAACTCTTCTATCTGATGTCTCGTGGTTTATCTGAAGATGAAGCGATGGCAATGATTGTCCGAGGATTTATTGAGCCGATTGCTCGTGAACTTCCTATGGAATATGCGCTTGAACTCAATCGCCTCATCGAACTACAAATGGAAGGTGCGGTTGGTTAATGTCAGCGCTTCCTACTAATTACTTGACTCCTTCCGGCCGCGAAGAAGCGTGGCGCTTTACTCCTCTCAAGCGGATTGCAGGTCTTCACGACCCAGCCACAAACGTTCTAGATCGCATCTCTATTGCACTCTCTGGATCAGTACGCCCAGGTTTCACAATTGAGAAAGTGAAGTCAGCAGACCTCCCGGCCAAGTCATCAACTGATGATGCCGTTATCCAAAGAGTTCGAGCGACTGTTGCTGAAGTTACTCATCTCAAAATTGCGAAAGAAGCCGTGGTTGCAGAACCAATCGTGCTTACTCGCACCGCTGGAAACACCAGCGAATTCTCGCGCACGGTCATCACGGCGGCTCCACATAGCAAAGCGACCGTGATTGTCGAGAACTCCGGAAACGCCACGATTGGTGAAGAGATTGAGATTCGGATTGAAGCGGGAGCTCAACTCACCTTCATTACTTTGCAGGAGTGGAGTCCAGAGACAATTCATCTGGGACGCCACCATGCAATTGTTGGTCGCGATGCCACATTCAACTCGATCACCGTGACCATTGGGGGATCTCTCGTAAGGCTCCTGCCGACTGTTGAATACTCTGATCAAGGCGGAAGCGCAGAACTTCTCGGTCTCTACTTTGCAACAGATGGACAGCATCTTGAACACCGAGTCCATGTTGATCATGGAATCCCAAATGCGAAGTCTCGTGTTACGTATAAAGGAGTTCTCGCTGGTGATCAGGCGCGAACCGTTTGGATTGGTGATGTTTTTATCCGCGGAAATGCGGAGGGAACCGATACCTACGAACTCAATAAGAATCTCTTGCTCACCGATGGGGCGCGAGCAGATTCTGTCCCCAACCTCGAAATTGAAACGGGAGAAATCGTAGGGGCAGGACATGCAAGCACGACGGGTCGCTTTGATGATGAGCAACTCTTCTATTTAATGTCGCGCGGAATTCCGATGGCAGATGCGCGTCGCCTAGTAATCCGTGGATTCTTCACAGAGATCATCAACAAGATTGGTAATGAAGTTATCCAAGAGCGCTTAATGAATCGTATCGATGCTCAACTTGAAAAGGTTGGTGCGTAGATGACATCGACTTCACTTCCTTTCGACTCGTTGGTCGACGGAAAACCTAAGAAAATCACTCTCGGCGATAAAGATGTATGTGTTGCCCGCATTGGTGACGAAGTGTTCGCAGTCGCTGATATGTGTACGCATTCGGAGGCTTCACTCTCTGAAGGGGATATCTCAAACCACAAGATTGAGTGTTGGCTCCACGGGGCAGAGTTTGATCTCCGCACTGGTGAAGCTAAAACCCCTCCAGCAGTAGAAGCGCTAGAAACTTTTGCAGTACGTCGTGATGGAGATACCGTCACGATTTCCCAGAAATAAAGATGTCAAGGAGAAAAATAGAATGTCACAACTAGTCATCAAAGACTTGCAAGTCGGAGTAGAAACCGAATCCGGCCTGACCCCTATCCTTCGCGGCGTCGACCTAACAATCAATTCTGGCGAAGTACACGCAATCATGGGCCCCAATGGTTCTGGCAAATCAACTTTGGCATACTCCATCGCTGGGCACCCGAAATACACCGTCACTGGCGGATCAGTCACGCTTGATGGTGTCGATGTTCTCGAGATGAGCGTCGATGAACGAGCCAAAGCTGGACTCTTTCTGGCAATGCAATACCCAGTTGAAGTTCCGGGTGTCTCGGTTGCCAACTTCCTTCGCACCGCAGCAACTGCGCTACGCGGTGAAGCTCCCAAGGTTCGTACATGGGTAGGTGAGGTTAAGGAAGCAATGACAAAACTCTCAATGGACCCCGCGTTCTCAGAGCGAAATGTCAATGAAGGCTTTTCGGGTGGCGAGAAGAAGCGCCATGAAATTCTCCAGATGGAACTCCTTAAGCCAAAGATCGCAATTTTGGATGAGACAGATTCTGGTCTTGACGTCGATGCACTCCGCATTGTTTCTGAAGGCGTCAATCGCGTGAAGACAGAGCAGAATCTAGGAATCATGCTCATCACTCACTACACGCGGATCCTTCGCTACATCAAGCCAGACTTTGTCCACGTTTTTGCGGGTGGAAAGATCGTCGAAGAAGGTGGCTCTGAACTTGCTGATCGCCTAGAGGAGAAGGGATATGCGCAATACGTGAAAGCGTAATTGCACATAACAGTGGTTCATTCATTCGATGTTTCCGCGGTCCAGGCCGATTTTCCAATCCTGCAGCGCAAAATCCGTGGAAACAATCGATTGGTTTATCTTGATAGCGGGGCAACTTCTCAGAAGCCTTTTTCAGTTCTAGATGCGGAACGTGATTTTTACACTCACCATAACGCTGCCGTTCACCGTGGCGCCCATCAACTAGCTGAAGAGGCAACAGAGCTTTACGAAGGTGCGCGCGAGAAAGTTGCTCGATTCATCGGCGCAGAGGTAGAAGAAGTTGTATTTACAAAGTCAGCGACGGAAAGCATCAATGCTGTTGCTTACTCATTCGGAAATGCCCTCAAAGGTTCACACTTTCACATCAATGCGGGGGACCGAATTGTTGTCTCCGAGATGGAACATCACGCAAATCTCATTCCATGGCAAGAGTTAGCCAAGCGAACTGGCGCTGAACTGCGCTGGTTTGGAGTCACCGATGATGGTCGTCTAGACCTAAGCAATATTGATGAGCTCATTAACGCTCGCACAAAGATTGTTGCTCTCACCCATCAATCAAATGTGCTGGGCACTATCAATCCTCTCGAAGCTTTAGTAGAACGAACCAAAGCAGTAGGCGCCTACTTTGTACTCGATGCCTGTCAATCAGTTCCACATTTTGCAGTGAATGTGAAAACTCTTGGCGTTGACTTTATGATGTTTTCAGGACATAAAATGCTGGGCCCAACAGGTGTCGGGATTCTTTGGGGTCGAAAAGAGTTACTCGATGAGATGCCACCTTTCTTGACTGGTGGATCAATGATCGAGACTGTGACGATGGAGAGTGCGACCTATCTTGACGCTCCAAAGCGTTTTGAAGCTGGAGTTCCGAACATGGCACAAGCAGTAGGCCTGGGAGCGGCGATTGATTACTTAAACAGGGTCGGCCTTGATGCAATCCACGCCCATGAAGTTGAACTCACAAGATTGACCCTTGAAGGACTACAAAGCATTGAGGGCCTGTCCATCATTGGACCGCGTGACCTTGATAAGCGAGGGGGAGTTGTCTCCTTTGCAATAGAAGGAATCCATCCACATGATCTTGGCCAAGCTCTCGATCAATACGGAATTGCAGTACGCACGGGCCATCATTGCGCTTGGCCATTAATGCGTCGATACAAAGCTGTCGCAACAACACGCGCATCCTTCTATCTCTATAACGATAAAGCAGATGTCACTGCACTTGTAGAGGGCGTAGAACGCGCTCGAAAGTATTTTGCGGAGCGTTGATGGAACTAGATTCGCTCTATCAGGAAGTGATCTTGGATCACTACAAACGCCCACTCAATAAATCACTTAAAGGTAATCCCACTGTCCAGGTGCATCACGTTAATACTTCATGTGGAGATGAGATCACTCTCAATCTGCATACCGATGGAACGCTGGTAAGCGAAGTATCCTGGGACGGAGTCGGTTGCTCGATTTCACAGGCGAGTACATCAGTCGTTTCTGACCTCATTCGAGGCAGAACTATCAATGAGGCGCTGACCATCATCGAAGCTTTTCAGGCGATGATTCAGAGTAAAGGGACAGATTCCGGTGATGAGGAGTTACTGGGTGATGGAGTAGCTTTTGCAGGAGTTTCAAAGTTTCCAGCCAGAGTAAAGTGTGCTCTGCTTGGATGGATGGCAGTAAAAGATGCGATTTCGCAGGCCACGGCACAGAAGCAATAGCGGGAGAAGAGGAAAGGCAAGCAGATGACTGCAAAGTTAGATGATGTAACAGAGGCGATGAAGGATGTAATTGATCCAGAACTTGGAATCAATGTCATCGACCTTGGACTCGTTTACGATGTCTCGATTGACGATTCCAATGTTGCAGTTCTTGATATGACACTCACTTCAGCCGCCTGCCCTCTTCAAGATGTGATTGAAGACCAAACTCGCTCGGTTCTACAGGATCTTGTCTCCGATGTGAAGATCAACTGGGTTTGGATGCCACCATGGGGCCCGGACAAGATCACCGATGATGGTCGCGAACAGCTACGCGCCATCGGCTTTACTGTTTAGCCTTTATGTCCCAACAAGCGATGTGGATGTCCTTCCGCTCATTGACACAAGATCAATCGGTGAAGGATCAAAAATTAAAACCTGGAACTATAAAACGCATCGCTTCGTATGCACTGCCATATAAGAATTCGTTGGTTCTCTTTCTCATCACTGTGGTCATTGATGCTCTGCTGGTTGTCACGACTCCATTGCTACTTAAGCGTCTGATTGACGAGGGAGTAATTCCAGGAGATCCAGGTCTTGTTACTGAGCTTGCCCTACTTGTTGCGGTTATTGCTCTCGCAGATGCACTTATAAGCATGATTGGACGTTGGTTTTCTGCGCGCATAGGTGAAGGTCTGATTTATGACCTCCGTACCCAAGTTTTCTCACATATTCAAAAACAATCAATTGCATTCTTTACTCGCACACAGACTGGTGCGCTGATATCTCGAATTAATTCCGACGTGATTGGCGCACAGCAAGCCTTTACAACAACGCTCTCAGGTCTGATTAGCAATGTATTGAGCCTTACCTTGGTTATTGCAACAATGCTCTATCTCTCATGGCAGATAACCGTTGTCTCACTGCTTCTTCTACCGGCTTTCTTGATACCAACAAAGTGGGTAGGACGAAAACTTCAGAGATTGACTCGGGAATCCTTTAATGTGAACGCAGAAATGTCTGCAACTATGACTGAGAGATTTAATGTTTCTGGAGCGCTTTTAGTATCGCTGTATGGAGACCCACGGGCGGAAAATCGTTTCTTCTCAACGCGCGCCAGAAAGGTTGCCGATATCGGCATCACGATTGCGTTGCTTAACCGGATCTTCTTTATCGCCTTAACCTCGATTGCAGCAGTGGCCACTGCTTTCGCATACGGTGTAGGTGGTCACCTAACAATCAATAAAGAGATTTCTTTAGGTACATTGTTAGCAATCACCGCGCTACTGGCGCGACTATATGGGCCGCTAACTGCGCTCTCCAATGTCAGAGTAGATGTCATGACGGCGCTCGTCTCATTTGAACGCGTCTTCGAAGTACTTGACTTGAGCCCCATGGTCAAGGACAAACCAGATGCGCGAGATGTCGCCTCAGGTCCATTGACGATTTATTTCAGGAATGTCAGCTTCTCTTATCCCAAGGCAGAAGAGATTTCACTCGCATCTCTTGAAGCAATTGCCAAGCCAGAAACTGTCCAAAGTGGAGAGATTCTCAAAGACATCTCTTTTGAAGTTCCATCTGGGACCATGACAGCCCTTGTTGGCTCGTCAGGTGCTGGAAAGACCACGATTAGCGCTCTATTGCCCAGACTTTACGATGTCACCGCTGGTTCGATATCAATTAACGATGCTGACATCAGAGACCTGACTCTTCAATCTTTGCGCGACTCCATCGGCATCGTTACGCAAGATGCACATATGTTCCATGATTCCATTGCTGCAAACCTTCGCTACGCCAAAGCAGATGCGTCAGAATCCGAAATGGAAGCAGCCTGTCGGGCAGCACAAATTTGGGACCTCATTTCATCCTTACCAAATGGTTTCGATACCGTTGTAGGAGAGCGAGGCCATCGACTTTCTGGGGGAGAGAAGCAACGTCTCGCTATTGCACGTTTACTTCTTAAAGCACCACGAATTGTTGTCCTTGATGAGGCGACCGCGCATCTTGATTCTGAAAATGAAGCACTAGTGCAGGAGGCTCTCTCGAAAGCCCTTGAAGGACGTACCAGCCTTGTGATTGCACATCGTCTTTCAACAGTAAGAGCTGCACATCAAATATTGGTTCTCGATGAAGGGTTAATCAAGGAGCGCGGCACACACGATGAACTTCTGACACAGGGCGGGATCTATGCAGATCTCTATCAGCGTCAGAGTTTCTCTGCTTGAGATTTCTTATCTTCTCGAAGCACTAGATACCAAGCCAAGATAATCATGAGGATGAAGAGCACCCACTGAAATGTGTACGCCAAGTGGGGTCCATCGCTAATGGTTGGGAGCGCTGTGGGCACTCTGGGCGTTAGTTCTGGATCTGAGGCGGAGATAAGGTCAAAGTAGAACGGCTCTGATGTTAGGGATTGCTCTTGATCCCACTGGGTAAGTGTGTTTGTGGAGTTTCCTTGTGGCACTGCAAAGACACTTCCACGAACTTGTGACTCAATATCCTCTATACGCACTCGAGCAGTGATCTCGAGTTCCGAGTTGTTTGTCATTTGAGTTACGGGCGGCGTTAGCGCATCTTTTCCGGCAATGACCCACCCTCGATCTACCCAATAAAACTTTCCTGATGCACTCTTAAAGAGCGTCACGACTCCGAAACCGTACTTCCCTTCGTGATAGCGGTTACGAATGAGCGTTTCTTTCTCTGGAATGAAACTACCCTTTAATGTGATAGTCCGCCAAGCAAGTTTAGAGTTCTCAAGCGTCACCAAATCTTTTTCGGCAATTGCCGGCTTGGCTATGTTGCTTACTATTAGTTCATTCTTTGCGTGGCGGGCTTGATGACGGTCATATTGCCAGAGCGCTCCCTGTACGCATCCAAAAATGAGAAGTACCGCAAGAGATGTGACAGTGATGAAGCGACGCACTCGAGGAATTCTAGACTTATTCGAGTTCGCGCTGATTTCGTAGGATTTTGGCTTGGCCGCGAATAGTTTCGCGGCCACCATTGGCCACAATGACAGATATGTACGGCAATGTGATTGCGCCGAATAAAAAGAACCAGCGATAGGGACTTGGAGTGAACACTGCAAGCAAGAAGCACGCAGTTCTAATCATCATTGAAATGAAGTATTTTCTCTGACGCCCTGGTAAATCATCTGAGAGCGCAGAGGATGCTTCCGTGATACTTTGGAATTCTGGCTGTTCATCCTTCATGCGCGTCCGCTTCTTGAAAGGGGACTCGTCCGTGCCAGATTGTTGGGAAGCCATGGCTAGAGCCTAGGTGCGGGTGCCTACAAGCGCACTTTGACTGGTGATTTTGAGGCATAGGTCGCAGGAAGGTAGTATCCAGCCATTGGTCTCACGACCAACATGAAGTGGAGCTAGCCGCTCCCACCTACCTCGTTCTCATACGAGCTGGTCAAGACAGCACAACCATCCTTGGTTGTTTTCTCTTCGCGGCTATTTCTCTTTATGTCGTAAGTCCACGTACGTTGAAGGGAAGAGTTATCAGCACTGCAGATCCACGTATCAATGATCGAATTCGCGTTCCAGAAATTCGTCTGATTGGTGCCTCTGGCGAACAAGTTGGCGTTGTAGCAATCGATGAAGCGCTACGTATGGCCGATGAGATTGGTCTCGACCTCGTCGAGATCGCCCCAGAAGCAAAACCACCAGTATGCAAGATTATGGATTTCGGAAAATATAAGTACGAGATCGCTCAAAAAGCACGCGAAGCCCGTCAGAACCAGACCCACATTGTGGTGAAGGAAATCCGTATGGGACTCAAGATTGAGAATCATGATTACGAGACGAAGAGGAATCACATCGAGAAATTCCTACTCGGCGGAGACAAAGTGAAGGTAACTGTTCAATTCAAGGGTCGTGAACAGACGAGACCAGAGATGGGATTTCGATTGCTACAACGTCTTGCAGAAGATATTGCCGCAATCGGATTCGTTGAGTTCGCTCCAAAACGAGAAGGTCGAAGCATGACGATGGTGCTAGGGCCGGTCAAGAAGAAGAGCGAAGCATTGGCTGAGGCAAAGCGTGCCCGTGCCGCTCAGACCAAATCTCCAGTGAGTAAGACTCAAGAAAGCTAGAAGTACTAAAAGTTAGAACGACAGCAACATCAACAGGAGGACAGCAATGCCAAAGATGAAGACACATAGTGGCGCGAAGAAGACATTCCGCGTCACCGGAAGCGGAAAGATCGTGCACGAGCGCGCTGGCAAGCGCCACCTCCTTGAGCGCAAATCTTCACGTGTTACACGTCGTCTATCCAAAGACCAGACTGCAAATGACCGCAACACTTTTTCGGCTAAGCGTTTGCTTGGAATGAAGTAAGGGGATAAATCATGGCTAGAGTAAAACGTGGTGTTCATGCGGCAAAGAAGCGCCGCACAACCCTTGAGCGCGCCAGCGGATACCGTGGTCAGCGTTCACGCCTTTTCACCAAGGCTAAAGAGCAAGTAACTCACTCTCTCGTCTATGCGTTCAATGATCGCAAAGATAAGAAGGGCGATTTCCGTCAGCTTTGGATTACACGTATCAATGCTGCAAGTCGCGCAAATGGAATGACTTATAACCGTTTCATTCAGGGACTTAAGGGAGCCGGCATTGAAGTAGATCGTCGAGTTCTCTCTGATCTTGCTACTAATGATCCAGCAGCATTTACTGCTCTGGTAGAAGTTGCACGCAAGAACGTTAAAGTTTCCTAAAGTTCATTCGCCAACCGCGATGATTACGAGCCTTCATTCGCCTCATGTCGAGGCAGTGAAGGCTCTTTTAGGTTCTAGGGGAGTCAAGGCGCGCCGCGAAACCCAAACGTATGTAATCGAGAGTCTTTCCAATATTCAAGAAGTTTTCTATTACGCACCGAGTCTGGTGAAGACCCTTTATCTCACCGAAGCAGGTCGGGAAAAACTGGGTTCTATCTCGTTAGGCAAAACCGAAGTATTCGATGTAACTCCAGAAGTAATGGCCGCTATGACAGACACGGTCACTCCACAGGGAATGCTGGCTGTTGCTCAAATTCCGCAGAATTCCGTCGATGGTTTCTTCTCGGGAAATCGTTCTAAGGTAAGAGTTGCCTACTTCTGGGAGATTCAGGACCCAGGAAATGCTGGAACCGTGATTCGTGCTGGCGACGCATTCGGTTTTGATGCAGTCATATTCTCAAGCAACAGCGTGGATGTTTATAGTCCTAAGGTGGTTCGAGCAAGCGCTGGTTCTCTATGGCATGTTCCAATTTTTGAGGGAATCTCTATCGAGGAGATCAAGAAATTTGCCTCGCAAACTGGGGCATCGATTTACGCAACCGATGCTGATGCAGATTTGGAATTGTCCAATGGCGCAAATGAAGCATCACATGGCAACAGCATCTGGGTCTTTGGAAATGAAGCACGTGGACTTCCCGCCGAAGTCTGCGAGAGCCTCGGAGCGAAGAGAGTCGCCATTCCTATTTCAGGCAAGGCCGAAAGCCTCAATCTTGCGACTGCAGCCTCTGTTGTCATGTACGCCGTAACCGCAGCTCGAAAATAACGCCCAATCAACCAATGAATTAGTAGAATTCCCCGGTGTCGTTGAATAACGCTGAAGTCGAAGAAATCAAAGCCGCAGCCCTTGCGGCTATTGCTTCGGCCAATTCCCTTGATCAACTCCGTGAAGTGAAAATTACCTTCGTCGGAGATCGTTCACCGATTGCGCGTGCCAACCAGAGTCTTGGTCAATTGCCAGTTGAAGAACGCGCAGCTATGGGCAAAGTCATAGGTACATCTCGAGCGAATATCAATCAAGCTTTTGATGATCGTGAAAAAGCCTTGATTGTTGAACGCGACAGTAAAGTGCTCATCGAAGAACGGGTCGATGTAACGCTTCCCTCAAACAGGAGTCCTCGAGGCGCATTGCATCCATTAACAATTTTAAGTAACGAGATCTCTGACCTATTCATTGGCATGGGTTACACAGTCCAAGAGGGTCCCGAAATGGAATCTTCCTGGCTCAATTTTGATGCCCTAAATATTCCTGCCGATCATCCAGCGCGAACGATGCAAGACACCTTCTTCATCGAACCGTTGTCGTCTGGTTTAGTGATGCGCACGCATACATCGCCGGTTCAAATCCGAACCATGCTCGAAAATGAACCGCCAATCTATGTAATCTGCCCAGGACGTACCTATCGCGCAGACGAACTTGATGCCACTCATACGCCAGTTTTTAATCAGGTTGAGGGCCTGGTCATTGATAAGGGAATTACGATGGCGCACCTCAAAGGAACACTCGATCATTTCGCAGCGAAAATCTTTGGTCCTGATGTGACTACACGAATTAGACCATCATTCTTTCCATTCACTGAACCAAGCGCAGAAGTTGATTTTTTCTACAACGGACGTTGGGTTGAGTGGGGCGGTTGTGGGATGGTCAACCGCAAAGTTCTGCAGGCATGTGGAATTGATACCGATATCTACTCTGGATTTGCATTTGGAATGGGCCTTGAGCGCACGTTGATGGTTCGTCACGGCATAACAGATATGCACGACATAGTTGAGGGCGATGTGCGTTTCTCTCGTCAGTTTGGCACAGGTGCGCGATGAAACTGCCTCTCTCTTGGTTATCTGAATTCGTTGCATTTCCAAAGAGCATTACGGTCGAAAAAATTGTTGAAGCTTTCGTCAAAGTGGGTTTCGAGGTCGAAGGCGTCGATAATCCGGCTGCGAACATCAAAGGTCCATTAGTTATTGGACGCGTCGACTCGATCGAAGAGCTAACCGGCCACAAGAAACCGATTCGATATGTTGGACTTGATTGTGGCGAAAAGAAGATCCGTTACGTAATCTGCGGCGCTACAAATTTTGAAATTGGCGATTTGGTCGTAGTTGCACTACCTGGGGCCATACTTCCCGGGAACTTTGCGATTTCTGCCCGTGAAACTTATGGCAAGACCAGCAACGGCATGATCTGTTCTTCGCGAGAGCTCGGCTTAGGAGACGACCACAACGGAATCATTGTTATTGACGATGAAAAGGTGAAGGTTGGTTCTGAAGCCCTTGGCGTATTGGGGGCTAATGATCCAATCATCGATATTGCAGTAAATCCTGATCGGGGTTACGCGATGAGCGTACGCGGTGCTGCTCGAGAGCTTGCTATGTCCCTAGGAGTTGCGTTCAAGGATGTTAACGGAAGAGCGTTGGTTGCATCGCTGGAGAAAAAGAAGAAGCGCGGGAAAATTACACCAGTATTGATTTCGGATAAAAGTGGAGCAGATCGAATTTTCCTGCGCACACTAACCAATGTAAATCCATTAAGTGCCACACCAGGTTGGATGGCAAGACGTCTTACGCAAGCCGGAATGAGACCAATCTCCGTTGCTGTCGATATCACGAACTATGTGATGTTGGAGATTGGCCAACCACTACACGCTTTCGATGCTGCGAAAATTGCAGGTACGCTCCGTGTGCAGCGAGCTGGAAAGTTCAAAGAAATTGTCACGCTCGATAATCAGAAACGAAAATTGTCACAGGATGATCTGCTTATTGCCGACGATAAGAAGCCCTTGGCGCTTGCTGGAACAATGGGTGGTCTTGATTCGGAAGTCACAGAATTCACAGTCTCGATTGCTCTGGAGGCAGCGCATTTTGATTCCATGTCGGTAGCCCGAAATTCTCGACGTCATATTTTGAGTTCCGAAGCATCGCGGCGCTTTGAGCGAGGAGTTGATCCTGCGCTCGCAGAGATTGCTTCGGCTAGGGCTGCCTTGTTACTCATTGAACATGCTGGAGCTCAGTACATCGGCACAGCTAGCAAAGCCTCACCTACTAAGAAACGTACGGCAGCTATTTCTTCGGCAGCCATTTCGGCACTGATAGGAACTTCTTATTCTGATAAAGAAGTCCAACAAGCGCTCACCAAGATTGGTTGTGGATTGCGCAAGACTGGCAAGAACTGGGTTGTGACGATCCCTTCGTGGCGCGGTGATCTCAATGACCTACCTGACTTTGCAGAGGAAGTTGCGCGCTTCTATGGCTACGATCGTATTCCATCGATTTTGCCTTCAGTTAAATTACCCAAGAGTGGTAGAACAGGCCTAACCCATCTCCAGCAGAGAAAACGATTGATGGCGCAACTGCTTGCACATCGCGGACTGGTAGAAGTTCATAATTACCCATTTGTGAGTGATGCCCAGATGCAACTCTTTGGTTTCACTGGAGATCGAGCTAAGACTTTCACGATCGCTAACCCAATGTCTGATGAGTATCCTCATTTGCGAACGCACTTAACCCCAGGGCTACTCTCGGCTGCTGCGCGAAATCTTGCACGTGGAGAGAAGTCGGTCGCTCTCTTTGAAACTGGCGCGATTTTTAGAAACACAGAGAAGTTATCTAGCCCCGGTGAGATTAGTACTTCACAACGTCCAACCCATGCACAGATCAAGAAGATCTACGAGAGCGTTCCGCGACAAGCTCTCCATATTGGTGGAGTAATAGCTGGTGAATTCGTCAGTTCTGGTTGGTGGGGCAAAGGACGATCAGTTGAATGGATAGATGCACTTGATTTGGTCTCTGAACTCATCAGTTCCACAGGTAACACCTTCACGGTTCATAACGTAGAACTTGCGCCATGGCATCCCGGTCGTTGCGCTGAGTTTCGTGTGAATGATAAGCCAGTAGCTCATGCCGGCGAGATCCATCCGCGAATTTCATCAGCGCTCTCGTTGCCAGAACGAACTGTCGCGTTTGCATTGATTGTGGATGGTATTGGATTCACCGAGAGCGTCAAGGCGGTGCCAGTGAACACTATGCCGGCGGCTATTCAAGATATTTCACTCTTTGTTGATCAGTCAGTCACAGCTGCAGAAGTAGAAACCGCTCTTGTTGCGGGGGCGGGCGAATTGCTGGAAAGCATTCAACTCTTTGATCGATTCCAAAAACCGGGAGAGGGGCAGGTGTCACTTGCCTTTTCATTGGTCTTTAGAGCATCAGATAGAACCTTGACCTCGGATGAGGTGTCAGCTTTGCGTGAGTCGGCCGGTAACTCTGCAGTGAAGGCATGCAAGGCAGTCATCCGCAGCTAGTTGTATAAATATGCATGTATTTGCATAGTTATACATCGACTGATAATCTCGCCTCATGAAAATTGGGGTAGTTGGGGCTAGCGGATATGCCGGAGGGGAACTTCTCCGCTTATTGGCCGGACACCCGTTTTTCGAAGCTGGTTACATAGCTGCAGGGACAAGTGCCGGAGAGAAAATCACGGATATCCACTCCCATCTCAATCTGTACTCTCACCAACGCTTTGCCGAAACGAATATCGAAGAGATAAACCAGTGCGATCTTGTATTTTTGGCTCTGCCTCATGGCGAATCAGCCAAGCTTGTTGTTGAGATTTCTGAGAAAGTAAAGATTGTTGACTTAGGCGCAGATTTTCGACTTCAATCGAGAGATTCATGGATCAAGTACTACAACGATGATTACGCAGGAAGTTGGGTTTATGCGCTCCCGGAACTTCCTGGGAGGCGCGATGTTATAGCCGCATCAAGTCGCATAGCTAACCCTGGTTGTTACGCCACAGCAATCGCGCTCGCAGCAGCCCCTGCAGTGCGCAGCGGTGTGATTGATGCGTCGGACATCGTCGTTGTTGCTGCGAGTGGAACGACCGGCGCAGGTAGAACTGCCAAGGTAAATCTCAGCGCCAGCGAAATTATGAACTCAATGACCTCATACAAGTTTGGGGGAGTTCATCAACATACTCCCGAGATTGAAGAGTCATTGGGATCTATGACGACCGATGAAGTCAAGATTTCCTTTACGCCAATTTTGGCGCCAATGCCACGCGGTATCTTGGCAACAATCACTGCAAAGACAACAAAGTCAGAATCAGATATCCGAGCTCTATACGAGAAGGCTTATGGAGATGAAATATTTGTTACGTTGCTTGAGCGAGGCAGGCTTCCAGAAACATCATCCCTCATTGGTTCCAATGCTCTGCACTTACAGATAGCTGTCGATGAACATACCTCACGCGCCGTCATTTCTGTTGCGATTGATAATTTGGGCAAAGGAGCAGCCGGACAGGCTCTGCAGAATGCCAACATCATGTGCGGATTTGATGAGAATGCAGGGTTATCTTTAATGGGGATCGGGCAATGACATCTTCGATGGATCTACCTCGCGGATTTAAGGGCGCAGGAATTTCTGCAGGCATCAAGAGTTCTGGCGCGAAAGACCTGGCGCTTATCGTCAATGAAGGACCACAGGTATTTGGTACCGCAGTATTTACAAGCAATCAGGTTGTGGCAGCGCCCGTAATATGGAGTAGAGAAGTAATTAAAGATCACAGTGTTGCCGCCGTTCTTCTTAATAGCGGTGGAGCAAATGCATGTACCGGTCCTGAAGGCTTTGCCGATACGCATCAATCTGCTGAGGCGGTTGCAGAGACTTTAGGAATATCGGCAAGTGATACGGCTATCTGTTCTACAGGTCTCATCGGTGTTCGCCTCCCCATGGATGCGATCCTTAGTGGGGTTGCTAGTGCTAGCCAGAAACTGTCAGGTAATTCGCTCCTGGATCTTGCCGAAGCAATTATGACCACGGATTCCAAGCCGAAGATTTCACGATACGAAGTTAATGGCGCAACCATTGTAGGAATCGCAAAAGGTGCTGGGATGCTCGCCCCTGCTCTTGCAACGATGCTCTCGGTAATTATGACTGATGCGAGAGTTGAACCTGAGTTTGCACGTGAGGCTTTCGAAAAGATTACGGAACGAACTTTCAATCGAATTGATTCTGATGGGTGCACATCAACAAATGACACTGTTCTATTCCTAGCTTCGGGCGCTTCCAGCGTCACACTCTCAGAAGGCGATTTAACTCAGGCGCTCGAACATGTTGCCTCTGATTTAGCTCATCAACTCATCGCAGATGCTGAAGGTCACTCAAAAATCATTTCCATCACAACAGTGAATGCTAAGAGTGAACGTGACGCGGTTGAGATAGGTCGTGCATGTGCACGAAATAATCTATTGAAGTGCGCCTTGCATGGGGAAGATCCAAACTGGGGGAGAGTCCTTGCGGCTATAGGAACAACGAGCGCTGTTATGGATCCTCACAATATCGATGTGAGCCTCAATGGGGTAAAGGTCTGCATCGCAAGTGCACCTGGTGAAGCACGAGAAAAAGTCTCGCTGAAGAGCGAATTGATTGAAATTATCATCGATCTGCATAGCGGCACCTCATCTGCGACTATCTGGACCAACGACTTAACGGCAGATTACGTTCACGAGAATTCGGCCTACGCGACATGATTGTCATCAAATTTGGCGGTCATGCCATGGGTGAGCACGCTCAACAATGGATGGCTGAGATCGCTGATCGATTTAGGGCGGGTGAGAAGTTCGTCGTAGTTCACGGTGGAGGCCCAGCAATCGACGCGGAACTGAATCTGCGCGGGATTGAGAAGAAAGTCGTCAATGGTTTCCGAGTCACAACTCCAGATGTGATGCAAGTAGTCGAGATGGTTCTTACTGGATCGGTTTTACGTTCTGTAGTTCGCGCTCTCACGGCAGTCGGTTTACCAGCGGTCGGCATAACGGGAAGTGACTCTTCGCTTCTCGAGGTTCGAACGAAAGACTTTGAGAAGTTAGGTCTTGTGGGTGAAGTAGTAAAAGCCAATCCACGAGTATTGAATGATCTTCTGGATATGGGTTATCTACCTGTTGTCTCACCCGTTGCAAATGATCCAAGTGGTTCAGCACTGAACATCAATGCGGACATCGCAGCCGGCGCTATTGCAGGTGCACTTCGGGCCAATCAGATTATCTTTCTCACCGATGTACCTGGGATTTATTCACAGTGGCCAGATAAGAGTTCGTTGATATCTGAAATTTCAGTCGATGAGCTCAAGGCTATGAGTTTCTCTGATGGCATGGTGCCAAAAGTTGAAGCGGCAATCAATGCAATCGAGTCAGGTGCCAGTTCTTCACGGATTATCGACGGTACATCCTTTGAAGCGTTCATAAGTGCGCTAGATGAAAGAGGTGGTACATGGGTAAGAAAGTAGCCTCCCGAGGCCCATCGAAGTCATCTAACTCCCGTATGCAGCAAGAGTGGGAAGCTGTAATGCAATCGAATTACGGAACACCTGCTATCAGTCTTATAAAAGGCAAAGGCATTGAAGTCTGGGACGTGGAAGGCAAGAAGTACCTAGATTTTCTAGGCGGCATTGCGACGAACATTCTTGGGCATAGCAACCCATCTGTTGTCGCTGCCATAACGCGCCAAAGCAAGACGTTGAGCCACGTCAGCAATTTCTATTCGCATAAGCCTGCCCTCGAGCTTGCAAAGAAAATACAGAAGATGACTGGAGATTCAACTGCTCGAGTTTTTTTCTGTAATTCGGGAGCAGAAGCAAATGAGGCTGCACTCAAGATCTCTCGATTAACAGGTAGATCAAAGGTTGTGGCGGCAAAGGGGGCCTTTCATGGCAGAACTATGGGTGCGCTATCGCTCACTGGCCAACCCAGTAAACGAGATCCGTTCAAGCCACTTCTTTCAGGTGTGAGACATGTTCCGTACGGTGATATTAAATCGCTCAAGCGCACGGTTTCCTCTCGGACGGCAATGGTCATTCTCGAACCAATCATGGGTGAAGCTGGTGTCGTCGTTCCGCCATCCGGATACCTCAAAGCGGCTCGCAACATATGTGACGCGAAGGGCGCTCTATTGGTAATTGATGCGGTTCAAACCGGAATGGGACGTACCGGTCAATGGTTCGGTTATGAAGATGAGGGCATCAAACCTGACATCATCACAATTGCCAAGGGAATAGGTGGCGGATTGCCACTTGGCGCAATGATTGCACTTGGTCGTTCCTCACAACTACTTCAAGCTGGAAGTCATGGAACAACGTTTGGCGGCAACCCTATTGCAGCTTCCGCGGCTCTCGCGGTCATCGATGAAATCGAAACTGAGAATTACATGGCGCGCAATCTCGTAAAAGGTGCACTATTGCGAAATCTCATCTCTCCAATTGTGGGTGTTGAGGCAGTGCGAGGCAAAGGACTTCTCATAGGCATCGTTCTTGCGCAGGCTAAGGCAAAGGAAGTTGCTCAAGCACTTCTCGTGCGCGGATTTCTTGTCAATGCGGCAAATGACGATGTTATCCGTATCGCGCCAGCTTTCATTATTTCTGAAGCACAGATTATGAAGTTTGTAGCAGCTTTTAATGATGCATGTGAGGAGATCTATCATGGCTAAACGCGGCGCACTCTCGTCCAATGCACGTAGAGCATTAGTGATTTCATTCGTAAACCAAGGGCTCGTTCGTTCGCAAAACGATTTAGTCGAATTACTTGCCGATGAAGGGGTTGAGGTAACGCAAGCCACCGCAAGTCGTGATTTGGATGATGTTGGTGCGGTTCGAGGAAAAGATGAGAATGGCACGATGAAGTATCAATTTCTTTCATCTAACGCAGAACCACTGGCCAGAATGGCACGTGTCTCTGACGACCTGATTCTCAGCATTACGGCAAGCGGGAATGTCGTAGTGGTCAAAACTCCACCCGGAGGAGCACAATTATTGGCAAGTGCTTTAGATCGAGCGTCAGAGTCGGGCGAACTTTCATCAGTCATTGGAACCATTGCGGGAGATGACACCGTTCTTGTTATCTCAAGAAACGCTACTGGAGGTAAGGCCCTCGCAACCCAGCTCCGTGATTTCATTGGCACTGCATTGGAGCGGGCCTCAATTACTCGAGGACGAAAAACTGCTAAGAAAGCGAGACGATGATGGCTCTTTGGGGAGGTCGTTTTTCTAGTCAGCCAGAGGATTCAGTTTTTGCTCTTTCTCGCAGTATTCATTTTGATTGGCGGCTAGCGCCGTACGACCTTCGTAGCTCAATTGCGCATGTTGATGTTCTCCAACGGAACAAGATAATTTCTGACGATGTGGCCCAGAAACTTTTGGGTGCTTTGAAAAATCTGCAGAAAGAAGTTGCCTCCGGGGAATTTGCTCCACAAAGTTCTGATGAAGATGTCCACTCCGCCTTGGAACGCGGCCTTAAGGAGAGGTTGGGCGATATCGGTGGTGCGATACGTGCGGGTCGCTCTCGCAACGATCAAGTAGCCACTGATTTCAAGTTGTACCTCATCGACCATATGATCGAAATTGCGAATCAGCTCAATCAACTACAGAGCGCACTTGTTGAGCTTGCGTTGCAATATGTCGATGATCCTGCACCAGGCTTCACTCACCTGCAGCACGCACAGCCAGTTTCCTTTGGCCATGAAATTGCAAAACATGGCCACGCTTTTTCGCGCGACAATTCTCGAATCCAGGATTGGTTGGCCAGAGCAAATCTCTCACCGCTAGGAGCAGGTGCGTTATCTGGAAGCTCTCTACCTTTAGAACCAGAAAGAACCGCTCATAACCTTGGATTTGCTGGCGTAGTTCCGAACAGCATTGATGCTGTGATGGATCGCGACTTTGCGGCCGAAGCTTTATTCGTTATTGCACTGATTGGTGTGCATCTCTCACGAATCGGGGAGGAGTGGACGCTCTGGTCCAGTACCGAGTTTGGCTGGGCAAATGTGAATGACGCCTATTCCACTGGCTCATCGATCATGCCACAGAAGAAAAATCCTGATGTAGCAGAGCTGGCTCGCGGAAAATCAGGGCGTTTCATCGGCAATCTCACGGGACTTCTAACGGTGATGAAGGGATTGGCATTTGCCTACAATCGTGATTTGCAGGAAGACAAAGAGTCCGTGTTTGATTCGATTGAGAATTTGCTGCTCCTCCTTCCTCCTGTAACAGGGATGATTGCAACAACTACATTTAATCGCGAAAAAATGAATGAAGCAGCCCCTCAAGGATTCTCACTTGCAACTGAGATTGCTGATTTCTTAGTTCGGAAATCAGTACCTTTCGCACAGGCTCATGACGCTGCAGGAGCATGTGTTCAAGAGTGCGAAAAGAGTGGTCGTGACCTACATGAGTTGGATGACGCCACGTTGCTGGCTATACATCCAAAACTCTCTGGCGAGGTTCGTGAGTTTCTTAATGTTCGTGGCGCAATTGCGGCCAGAACTTCCACTAACGGAACATCGCCAGCAAGTGTCCGTAATCAACTTGCTGATCTCCAAAAGAAAATTGCCGCTAACACGGACTGGGCTTCACGCGAGCGCACCCGATTTTCGGGCATGATGGGCCAATGACCAGCGCGCTGTTAGACGATCTTCAATGGCGGAACTCCATTGCTCAAACCACCGATCGCGCCGAACTGGCAACATTTCTCGATGGAGGCTCTCGCTCTCTGTATTTAGGTTTCGATCCAACTGCTCCAAGTCTTCATATCGGCAACCTGGTTGCACTCACCGTTTTACGTAGGTTTCAACTTGCCGGCCACAAGCCCATCGCACTTGTGGGGGGAGCAACAGGTTTGGTTGGTGATCCAAGTGGTCGTAATTCAGAACGGACGCTGAACGATGTAGAGGTTGTGAATGAATGGGTCGGCAAGATCCGTCATCAACTCGAAGGGTTTCTCGATTTCTCGGGAAAAAACCCAGCGATTATGGCCAACAACCTCGATTGGACTGCGCCTGTGTCGGCAATCCAATTCTTACGAGATATCGGCAAGCACTTCAGCGTTAATCAGATGCTCTCAAAGGAATCCGTTTCTGCTCGCTTAGAAGCGGGAGGAATTTCGTACACGGAATTTTCTTATCAGGTGCTTCAAGCTTTCGACTTTCTTGAGTTAAACCGACGCAGTGACTGCTTCTTGCAAATTGGAGGCAGTGACCAATGGGGAAATATTGTTGCTGGAGTTGATCTAATTCGCCGTGTTGAAGGTAAATCTGCTCATGCCCTAACAATTCCTTTACTCGCTAAAGCCGACGGTACAAAGTTTGGCAAAACTGCAGAAGGATCAATCTGGCTTGATCCAGCGATGACCTCACCATATGCCTTCTTCCAATTCTTCCTAAACTCAGATGATCGTGATGTGGAACAACTCCTTCGTACATTTTCTTTTAGGAGCCACGAGGAGTTAGAGACTCTATTCAGTTCTTTGAAGACAAATCCTGGCGCTCGGGAAGCTCATCGCGCTCTTGCGCGCGAAGTTACCTCACTTATTCACGGCGAAGACCAAGCAAGCAAAGTGGAGAATGCTGCAAAGGCTCTCTTTGGACAATCCGAAATTCGAGAACTTGATCTGGCGACTTTGCAATCAGCTCTCTCTGAATTACCTCGCACAACAATCGCTAAGGGTGGTGATTTTCCAACATGGGTTGATCTCATCACGGCGGCAGGTGTAGTGGAATCGAAATCAGCAGCGCGACGTGTTGTGAAAGAGGGTGGCGCTTACATAAATAACGAGAAGATTTCGGGTGAAGAGTTTGCTCCGACAGAAAAAGATCTACTCCATGGTCGTTTTATTGTTTTGCGTAAAGGCAAGAGAGATCTTGCAGCGATAGAGCTTATTTAGAGGGCTTTTCTTCGACCTTTGGGCTGACAGCCGATTTGCCACCCCTGGTGCGGAGCGTTATTGTTCGCTTCTCGCTACGAAATCGGACTTCAACACCAGGCCGAGTAGCCGAGAAGAACTTCCCAAAGAAGCTAAAAACCCTTATAAATCAAGGTTTTTGAGCGCTTGTGTGCCTCTGAAGAGGGGCTTGCGAGGGCGATTTGACCGTGGCGTAAAAGGGGTCTAGGTTTCTCCTTCTGCCCGCAAGGGCGGATTGGTTGTGCCCTGCCAACGGCTGTAAGGCCCGGAATCGGAGCGCACCCGTACCTTGAGAACTCAACAGCGTGCCATAAGTCAATGCCAATTACCTCGATGAGGTATGGCTTTATTGCCATGCCCGTCGAATCCTTTGGAAAAAAATCAATTGGTCAAAGACAATATATAAACGACAGTTTGTTATGTCTTTCGCCGGAATCAACGTCTCGTTGAATCAAAATTCAATGGAGAGTTTGATCCTGGCTCAGGACGAACGCTGGCGGC
>Ga0208222_1000031_pt1 | contig 39212 bp, 42 predicted proteins | sample LakMenEpi13Sep09_FD_150694 | JGI IMG/M metagenome (GOLD analysis project Ga0208222, IMG submission 150694) | Freshwater microbial communities from Lake Mendota, WI - 13SEP2009 deep hole epilimnion (SPAdes) | ecosystem: Environmental > Aquatic > Freshwater > Lentic | place: Lake Mendota, Madison...
CATGGTCCGGGGATGAAATTTTGATTACCGGCAATACCTTTGGAAATCTATTTCTGTTAGGCGGTTTTACCACCATAATTATAAGTATGTTCAAGAGCCGTTCGAAGTTTAGTTAATTATCCAATCCCAGCTTTGTCCAGATTTACTATCTTTAACCGCAACACCTAATTTTTCTAACTCATTGCGAAGTCGATCACTCTGGCTAAAATCTCCAGATTTTCTAGCGAAGTCTCGCTGTTGTAATAGCTTTTGCGCATCAAGTGACAACTCTTTTTGAGCGATTTGATTTAGCAGATTTAATCCGAATAGCTGATCCACAGATTTAAACACAAGGTGCTTACTGCCATCACTTACCGATTCAGATTTTTCAAGATTTCTTAATTTTTGAAGTGCCCTTGGGGTATCAAGATCTTGTCTAAAATCGGTGACTATCTCCTCAATAAGTTTTTGAGTTAAAGGTGAATCTATATTTGAATCTTGTTGCCAAACTTTAATCTTCTCTCGCCACCGTTGTAGAAGGCTGTGTGCTGCTTTCAAACTTTCCCAACTTAAATCCATTTGGCTTCGGTATCTATTTTCTAAAAAGCACAACCTCAGTGCCAATGGGTCAATATTTTTTTCAATTAGATCAGAGATTAAAACTACATTTCCAGTACTTTTTGCCATCTTTCTTCCTTCAAAAAGAAGGTGCTCACCATGCACCCACAGCTCTACAGCTTCCTTATCAATTGCACAGTTAGATTGCGCGCGTTCATCCTCATGGTGTGGAAATCTAAGATCGATTCCGCCAAGGTGTAAATCAACAAACTCATCTAAATAATGCAGCGACATTGCCGAGCACTCAATGTGCCAACCCGGAAATCCGGCACCCCAAGGAGAGTCCCAGATCATTTGTGTTCGATCACCAGCTGCCTTCCATAACGCCCAGTCCGCGTGAAATCTCTTCGCACCATCTTCGGTGTATTCAAATCGGTGACCTGGCTTTAGTGAATCCAATCTATTTCCACTGATTGCGCCATAACCTGGAAATGATTGCGCAGAAAAGTAAACGCAGTTATCACTGCCAACATAGGCATGATTTTTTGCAATTAATTTTGAGATTAAATCTTGCATCATCTCTATACATTCACTCGCCTTAGGATACTTATCAGCAGGAGTGATATTTAAATGAGATAAATCCTTATGGAATCGAGCCTCATAAATTCTAGCTATTTCAAATGGATCCTTTGACTCAGCTTTAGCTTGCGCAAGGATTTTATCCTCTACAAAATCCTCTGACATATGACCAACATCGGTAATATTTTGAATAAATTCAACATCATGGCCAAGGAATTTTGCTGTTCTAGTTACCAAATCGCCAAGTAGAAATGTTCGCATATTTCCAACATGTGCGTCACGATAAACAGTTGGTCCGCAGCTATAAATTCTTATTCTTTTGCCATCACTACTTTTTAATGGTTGTAATTTTCTGCTCTTGGTATCAAATAGTGAAATCTGAGCAATACTCATTTGCTTGGCACAACCTTCCAAATAGCAATCTTTGTTGGGTCAAAGGAAACTAAGGTGCCATCCTTCTTTCGGAGTGTGTTCTCACTCTCTAAAATACCGAGAATGTCCCGATAGCCACCAGCTGGATCATGCAGGCGAATACTGACCCGCTGACCTATTTGTGCCGCAGATGGCTGCACTTGACCCCCTCCATTAAACTCGCCTCCAGTTAGAGTATGAGTCAATGGCAGTATTCTCTACCTATATAGCTGGATATAACTGTAAGGAGAAGCGTGACCTACATAATTGCTCAACCATGTGTTGATGTGAAAGATAAATCCTGCATTGAAGAGTGCCCAGTGGATTGCATCTATGAGGGTGACCGCATGCTTTATATCCAACCTGATGAGTGTGTTGATTGTGGTGCATGCGAGCCAGTCTGCCCAGTAGAAGCTATTTACTATGAAGATGATGTGCCTTCGCAATGGAAGAACTACAGCGAGGTCAATACTAAGTTTTTTGTTGAGATTGGATCCCCTGGCGGTGCAGCTAAGTTAGGTCCAGTTGGTAAAGATCATGAAATAGTTGCTGCCCTGCCACCTCAAGAAAAGTAGGCAAACCTGAATCTGCCAGATTTTCCTTGGGATCTTTTGGCGCCCTTTGGCGAAAAAGCTCGAAAATATCCAGGTGGTTTTATTGATCTCTCACAAGGAACACCGGTTGACCCAACTCCACAATTTATTCAAGATGCATTTTCATCTGCCAGCAACTCACCTAGTTATCCAGTAGTTGCTGGAACTGCAGCACTTAAAGATGCCATAAGGAAATGGTCGGTTGAAAATTTAGGAGTTACTGGCGATTTTGATGTGCTGCCAACAATTGGCTCAAAAGAGTTTATTGCTTTACTGCCAACTTTTTTACAAAGTAAAAGTGTTTTGTATCCAAAGGTTGCTTATCCAACATATTTAGTAAGTGCCATGATGGCCTCTGCCCAAGCTACGCCAGTTGATATTGATGCAAGTAGTTGGCCAAAAGCTGATTTAGCTTGGTTAAACTCACCATCAAACCCAACAGGTCAGGTGCAAACAGATCAAGAGTTAAAGGCATGTATCACCTGGGCTCGTAAGAATCAGGCGATTTTGGCAAGTGATGAGTGCTACTTAAGTTTTTCTGATGATGCTAAATCTATTTTGGCACTAGCAAATGGGGACAACACTGGCTTGCTGGCTGTGTTATCACTTTCAAAGCGATCTAATCTGGCTGGGTATCGAGCCGGCTTTGTTGTAGGAGATAGCAAGTTAATTGATCAAATCAGGCAGGTAAGAAAACATGCCGGATTGATGGTGCCACTGCCAGTTCAACAGGCGATGATCACCGCATTATCTGATGAAAAACATGTAAAAGAGCAAGCAGATCGCTATCGAAATCGTCGGCAGATGTTAAAGCAAGCACTCCTAAGTAAAGGTTTTAAAATTGAATATAGCCAAGCTGGTTTATACATCTGGTGTACTAAAGGTGAAGATGGCTATAAAACCGTGGATTACTTTGCTGAACTAGGTATTTTGGTAACACCTGGAGCTTTTTATGGCAGTGATAATTATGTTCGAATTGCACTGACTGCAACGGATGAAAATATCAAGCAAGTAGCAGATCGAATCTCCAGATGAAAACTGGCGCAATTTTATTAGTTGGTGGCATGGGCACCAGATTGTTACCCCTCACCTTAAAAACTCCAAAGCCAATGTTGCAAGTAGCTGGCGTACCATTTACTGAGCACCAAATAAGAAAAGCAGCTAGCGCTGGAATTTCTGAGATTGTCTTAGCCACCTCCTATAAATCTGAGTTATTTGAACCTTACTTTGGTGATGGTGAAAAGTTTGGTATCAAAATTAAGTATGCGGTGGAGCATTCAGCATTAGGTACGGGTGGTGGCATTAGAAATGCAGCCAAACTACTTTCAAATTGTGATCAGATAGTAATTTTCAATGGTGATGTGTTAAGCGGCCATAATCTAAAGGGCCAGATTGAGTTTCACCAGCAAAGTAAGGCGGATGTAACTTTGTACCTAACTCAGGTTTTAGATGCTAGGCCCTATGGCTGTGTTGAGTTACAAGGTGATAATCAAGTGAAATCATTTTTAGAGAAGATGGAAAATCCCATAAGCAATCAGATAAATGCTGGGTGCTATATCTTTAATCAAGATGTAATTAATCAGATTCCAGCAGATCAGGTAGTAAGTGTGGAGCGAGATACCTTCCCTAAACTCTTATCCTTGGGGGCAAAAGTTTTTGGATATGTAGATAACTCATACTGGCTTGATATCGGCACGCCAGCTGCCTTAGTTAAGGCATCAGCTGATTTGGTAACTGGTGTTATCTCATCTGTGGCCACCCCATCACACACCGCAGATGCTTTGATTTTCCCAACTGCAAATATCGGAGCAGGTTGTGAAATCAATAATGGTTCGGTAATTGAAGGTGAGGTTGTCCTTGATAGCAATTGCCAAATTAGTGGATCAATTATTGGCAAGGGTGCAAAAATTGGTGCCAATTGCAAAATAATCGACTCCATAATCGCTCCAGGGGCTCAAATTGAGGCTGGAATGGTGGTCTTAACCAATTATCTAGGCTTCTAATTTTCCCCAATTTGCCTAATCCCGACTTGACTTAATCGAGTTACAAGCGTGTAATTCTCCTATTAGTGGGCAAGCCCCAAGCCCTAAGGATTTTTTAAGGTAGTACCGATTACACATAGGAGCGATATGTCAGAACAACGTGCAGATCTAACAGCCCTAGTAGTTAACTCAGAACAGCTTTCCTGGCAGGAGCGTGCCTTGTGCGCTCAAACCGATCCAGAGGCCTTCTTTCCTGAGAAGGGTGGATCAACTAGAGAGGCCAAGCGAGTCTGCCTATCCTGTGAGGTTCGGGCTGAGTGTTTGGAGTACGCCCTAGCTCATGATGAGCGGTTTGGAATTTGGGGTGGATTATCTGAACGTGAGCGTCGTCGCTTAAAGCGCCGTAGCGCATAAAATTACGGGTGGCTGAAAAGCAAAGCACCAGGGCGCAAGCCCAACTTAAGGACCAGTTTGTAACAGCAATTGTTGTTACACATGATGGTGTCACCTGGCTTAGCGAGGTTGTGGCATCGCTATCTTCGCAAAAACATAAAGTTGATCAAATTATTGCAGTTGATACTGGCTCAATAGATGGCTCAGTTAAATTATTAACTAATGCTGGAATTGAGGTAATTAAAAAATCTAGACGAACTGGTTTTGGCGCTGCGATTTCAGCTGCGGTTGCAAAACTTGCTCCGTTAGATGATGAGAACCTGCAAGAGTGGCTTTGGATTTTGCATGATGATTGCGCCCCAGATCGTTATGCGCTGGCTAAATTATTAGAAGCAGTTGTGGCCCGTCCGCAGGTTGGTATTGCTGGACCAAAAATTCTTGGTTGGTATGACCGCAAACATATTTTAGAGGTGGGATTAAGTATCACCGAAAATGGCACTCGCTGGACTGGTTTAGAAGATCGAGAACATGATCAAGGTCAGCATGATGAAACTAAAGATGTGCTGGCGGTAAGTACGGCAGGTATGTTGATCAAGCGATCATTATTTGAAGAGCTAGGCGGTTTTGATCCCAGCCTAGAGTTGTTTAGAGATGACATCGATCTTGGCTGGCGAGCACATATTGCCGGTCACTCAGTAATTTGTGTTGGCGAAGCAATCCTTTACCACGCAGAGGCTGCTGCTTCAGAGCGCAGATCAGTTGATGTGCGCGATGCAATTTTGCACCGTCCCTTGCTATTGGATCGAAGAAATGCAGCCTTTGTACTGCTAGCAAACTCAAGCTGGTGGATACTTCCTTGGGTTGCTATTCAACTTCTTTTCACCTCAATCGGTCGATCCATAATTTACTTGCTAGCAAAACTTCCAGGGTATGCAGCTGATGAGATTGCTGCGGTTGGCTTACTGATATTTAAACCCGCAGACTTAATTAAGTCCCGTCGCTATCGCAGATCTAGTCGTGTATTAACTGCCCGCGTAATCACCCCATTCATCCCAAGTCGTGGCGTGCAAATAAGATCAATTATTGAGCGCATCTCATCTTCGCTTGTAAATGCTTTTAAACCAAACCGTGGTGAAGGTGAAATCACCAGAGCAAACAACTACTCAGATATTGGAGTAATTGATGAAAGCTTTGATGAAATCCAATACCAATCAAGTAAGAGTTTTACCAAGATTCGATCTTTAGTTAAGCAACCTTTGTTGCTGGGAGTTTTACTAACTCTATTTATCTCACTTCTATATTCAAGAAATCGCTTTGGCTCATTATCTGGTGGCGCATTAGCTGTAGCACCAGCTAGTGCTTTTGAAATGATCTCTTCATTTGTTTCTTCTTGGCATTTAGTTGGGCTAGGTAGCAGCGCTGCTGCCCCTGCTTGGATTCCAATCATTGGAATTGGATCATTTATAACTGCCGCTAACCCACAAACCTTTATCGCTGCTCTATTTTTCTTAACCCCCACTCTGCTATTTATTTTGAGTTATCGGACAGCGCGAAAGTACTCACTAACAAAGTACTCCAGTGTCTTTGTAGCTTTTATGTACTCATTTTCACCTGCTGTGTTAACTGCAATAAATCAGGGGCGGCTTGGCACAGTTGTGGTTGCGATTTTATTGCCAGGCCTGTTCACCCTGCTTGAAAAGAATAAAGGTTTAGGTAATTTAACCTGGCGCAAGATCTTCTCGATAGTCTTAATTGCAGCGGTAGCGGCTGCATTTTCACCACTGTTTTTATTGAGCTGGATTACTTTCCATTCCGCAGTCTTCTTATACAACTACTTTACCTCGCCAAATTGGCGAGCAATTAAATGGCAAGAGATCTTAAAAAATTTGGACACCGATGAGTACAAGAAACGTTTAGCGCTGATTTTCACACCAATTTTCATCAATGTGCCAATTTCAATTAACCTGATTTTAAATCCATTCTCGGCATTAAAGGAGCCAGGATTAACTGTTGAATCTGCAGGCCAGCTATCAGTTTTACTCTTTAACCTTGGTGGGCTTGGGTCTCCACCGCTATTTTTACTAGCACCCTTTGTCCTGTATTTGATTGTGGCAGTGATCTCTAAGGAGCAGCGTAAGGTTGGAATCACTTCGCTATTGGTAATTTCTATAGCTGCAACATTGAGTTCATATTTCATTGAAGGAAATAGCAGTAGTGCGCAGCGTATCTGGAGTGGGCCATTAGTAATTTTCGCTCAGTTATTGGTACTACTTTCATTTTTTGCAATTGCTGAAAGATTAATTCCGCAACTAAAACGAAGTAACTTTGGTTTTAAACACATTGGCTTGGCAGCAACAGCGGTTATAACTGTTGCTTCAATGCTTTCGATATCAATTTGGACAGCAACAACAGGTGCAGATTCCTTACTCCGATCAAATCAAGAGCAGGTCATACCAGCATTCATTAGTGATTTAGCATCAACAACTGAACGTCCGAAAACTTTGGTAATTCGAAAGAGCCCTGAGCAGTTACAGTACTTTGTTACTAGAGGCGGTGATCTACAGATTGGCAATGCAGATGTTGCTAGCCAAACACCACCACAGTTTCATGAAACTATTGTGGATTTAGTAAATGGTGTTGGTGGTAGCAGCAGTCAAATTCTTGGGTATTACGGAATTCAGTATGTATTTATGAAGAATCCAGCAGATGCAGGTTTAGTTCGTATTATTGATGGAATTGGCGGATTTACTAGAAGCTCTGCAACAAAAGACGGAGTGGTGTGGAAGGTTGATAAAGCTCATGCTCGAGTAACTTACCAAAACACCGTGGGCACATTCTTTCCAGTTAGCTCAACCGACAAAGCGGCCACCGCCTTTGTTTCTGGGGAGGGCGTAATTTTGTTAGCTGAAAAATTTGATAAGTCTTGGCAATTATTACTCAATGGAAAAATTGTTGCATTAGAGCAACATCCATTTGGAATTCCCATGTTTAAGATTGCTGAGCCAGGTGAAATATCTTTAACTCACAATGGCACAAGCCGCAGGGCATGGATTTCAATCCAGTTAATCGCCTTAATTACTGCAGTTGTTTTGGCTCTACCGGCTGGACGCAAGCGTCGTGAAGTGCCGCTTGAGGAGCTAGTATGAGAAAAATTCAAATAAATTTAGGCAAAATAGATTTGGCTAAATTAGATCTTAAAAAAGTAGCTATTCCAGTAGCGTTAATGGTGTTAGCCGGCCTTTCTTACTATGCGCCAGAGCGAAGCCAACAAATCAAATTAACCTCCTCATACCCCGCAACAGTTTGTCCAGCAATTGGCAACAAGGTTTCCTCAATTGCAGCCTTGACTAGCTCAAAAATAAATAGAAGATCAATTGATGGCAGTAGCAAAAGGTTAAATCCTGGTAAAAGCAGTGTTATACCAATGAAGAATGATGCAATCTTGGTTGAGGGAAATCCAGGAACATCGCTAACTTTTGCAAACAATGGCTGGAAGGCTGTGGTGCCATGTTCAGTTAGCAACGGAGAGCAATGGTTTATTGGCGGCTCAGGTGCACTAACTAGCAAATCGTTCTTATACATATCAAATAGTGGTTTTAGTCAATCTGCAGTTGATATTGAAATTTTCACGCCAAATGGTTTGCTAGAGCCAAGAGAGGTTTCAATCCCTCAGAATTCAACTAGAAAAATAGCAATTGATTCATTAGTTCCTGGCGAAGAAGCAATCGCCATTGCGGTGAAAACTAAATCTGGTCGAGTTAGCTCCTACCTTTTTGATGAACGGAAAAAAGGTCTTAAGTCACTGGGTGCAGATTTTGTTGCACCAGTAGCAACCGCTCGTAAGGTTGTGACCATACCGGCAATTACTGGTTTACTAGATAAGTTGGTGACAAATACTAATTCAGTTACTCACACACTTAGATTGTTAGTTCCAGCATCGATTGATGCAAATATTGATGTGACTGTAAATTCAAATGATGGCAATTTTATTCCGATTGGTCTTTCACAACTGGAGGTAAAGAGCCAGCGATTAATAAGTATTCCACTTACCTTTGCCCCAACTGGCCAGCCGTTCTCAGTAATAGTTGAGTCAGATCAGCCAATTTTTGCTTCGGTATTTTCTAATTTTACTTACGGCAAAAGTAGTGAGATTGCATGGGCGACTGGTGCAGATGAATTAAGTAAGTGGAGTGTGAATTTGACTGGCTCAAGGCCAATTTTAAATTTTGTTGGGGATCGAATCGATGTGCAAATCAGCGCCACTGGCACTAATGGCAAAAAGATTACTAAGAAAGTAACTGGAACAAATTTTCAGACCTGGCGCGCACCAACTGGATTAAATCGACTTGAAGTCACTGCAAATAGAGGCGGAATAAGTGGTGGAGTTATCTTTTTGCCGGAGGTCGGCAAAATTGGTACTAGCTACCTGCCAATGAATAATGGCGCTAATTTAGAAACTGCTTCTGAGCCAATATCTGATGCCCGAGTGATTAGTAGAGGCTAAATCCCAACTTTTCCACCTAAGTCGTATTAATCTGCTGACATGCGAAAATCTGGAAGTCGCCGATGCTCTCGAGCAAGTTGTACTAGTGCTGCGATTAAAACCCTTACTTACATTTATTCAGATTCAACTGCAGTTCTTGGTCCTCTTTCAACTTATGCAGAGCCACATAACTACGATCTATGCGCTGCACATAGTGAACGCTTAACTGTTCCAGTTGGTTGGAATGTAATAAAGGAAGAGATCGTTGACCACAACATCGGCCCATCAGATGAAGATCTAATGGCTATTGCTAATGCAGTGCGTGAGGTGGCAAGTGCAGATTCAGCAAATAAGAGCCTGCAACCAGAGCTTGGCCGTAGAGGTCACCTTCGGGTACTACCTTCAAATTAATTTTTAAATACTGTAACCAACCCCTAAGTTAAGGGCATTATGTTAGAGAAAATTATCAAGGCCTACGACATCAGAGGCTTGGTAAAAGATGAGGTAACACCTGACTTCTCCTTTTCCTTAGGGGTTGCTTTCGCTAAGTTTCTCGAGATAGAACGTGAGCCAGCCACCATCGTGGTCGGTGAAGATATGCGACCATCATCTGCACCACTAGCTGATGCGTTTTCAGATGGTGCCACCAGTCAAGGGATGGATGTAATTAGAATCGGTTTAGCTTCAACCGACATGCTTTATTTTGCCTCTGGCAAATTGAATTTGCCTGGCGTGATGTTTACAGCAAGTCATAATCCAGCTAAATACAACGGCATGAAACTTTGCAAAAGTGGTGCCAGACCAATTGGTCAAGAATCTGGATTGGTAAAAATACGTCAGCTGATTGAAGAGGGCGTACCTATGTCTAATCGCCCAGTGGGAAATGTTAGAAAACAAGAGTTACTCAGTGACTATGTTGATTACTTATTGACGAGATTTCCAAAAAATACCTTCAAGAAACGAAAGTTAAAGGTAGTAATCGATGCTGGTAATGGAATGGCTGGCTTTACTGCGCCAGCTGTGATGGAGCAATTAAATGTTGAATTAATACCTATGTACTTTGAATTAGATGGAAATTTTCCAAACCATGAAGCAAATCCAATCGAACCTGAAAATTTAAAGGCATTACAGAAAAAAGTAAAGAAAGAGAAAGCAGATATCGGATTAGCTTTTGATGGCGATGCAGATCGCTGCTTTCTAATCGATGAAAATGGTGATCTAGTAAATCCTTCAGCACTAACAGGCTTAATTGCAGTAAGGGAGTTAAAAGCTAACCCTGGGGCAACGATTATTTACAACTTAATATCCTCTAAAGCAGTAGCAGAGGTGATTTCTGAAAACGGTGGCATTGCCTTACGCAGTCGGGTTGGACATTCTTATATAAAAACATTGATGGCTGAGTCTGGTGCAGTATTTGGTGGGGAGCACTCTGGCCACTTTTATTTTGGAGATTTCTGGCGAGCAGACTCTGGCATGTTGGCAGCTCTTTATGCTTTAGCTGAGTTAATGGCGACCCCTAAATCACTTTCAAATTTGCTGGAACCTTATAATCGATACTTTTCAAGCGGTGAGATTAATAGCAAGGTTAAAGATGCTAGTAAGTCGATTAAATTAGTAAAAGACAAGTATCAAGATAAGTATGAAGTCGATGAGTTAGATGGTTTAACAGTTACCGCCGAAAATTGGTGGTTTAATCTGCGGCCATCAAATACCGAGCCACTACTTAGGCTAAATGTTGAGGCCGATACGCAAAAGCAGATGGCAGAGATTAGGGACACAGTTCTCAACCTTATTTAAAGGTGATAAATCATTTAAGACAGGGTATCTTTGCCCTCTAACCGTCCGATACAGAGTATTGATTAAGTAGCCAAATTAACTAGGAGATCAAATGAGCACTACTACCGCCATTAAAAATGACATTGCTGATGCAAAGCTAGCCGCCGAGGGCAAGAAGCGAATCGAATGGGCAGCTCGCAATATGCCGGTGCTGGCTCAGATTAAAGAGAGATTTGCTAAAGAGAAGCCTTTTGCTGGTGTTCGGATTGCTGCTTGTATGCATGTCACTACTGAAACTGCGAATTTGATGTTGGCATTAAAAGCCGGCGGCGCCGACTTGGCATTATGTGCTTCAAATCCACTTTCAACTCAGGATGATACAGCCGCAGCTTTAGTACATGAATATGGAATCTCAGTCTTTGCAAGAAATGCAGTTGATCGTGATGGTTACTACGGACATTTAAATTCTGCACTAGATATAAAGCCACAATTAGTATTTGATGATGGTTGCGATTTAGTTAATGTTTTACATACCACTCGCACAGAGTTAATTGATGGCGTGCTTGCTGGTTGTGAAGAGACAACAACTGGAGTTATCCGTCTTAGCCAAATGGCTAAAGATGGTGCACTTAAGTTTCCGATGATTGCGGTAAATGACACTGACACCAAGCATATGTTTGATAACCGTTATGGAACCGGCCAATCCACATTTGATGCGATATTCCGTGCCACAAATACTTTAGTAGCAGGAAAGATTGTGGTTGTCGCTGGATTTGGATACTGCGGTAAAGGTGTTGCTGAGCGCGCAAAAGGATTAGGCGCTGAAGTAATTGTTACTGAGATTGACCCAACTAAAGCCTTAGATGCGCTGATGCAAGGATTCAGAGTTATGCCAATGACGCAAGCTGCTGCAATTGGAGATCTATTCATTACAGTCACTGGTAATCGTGATGTTTTGCGCGATGAACACTTCAAGCAGATGAAGGATGGCGCAATATTGGCTAACTCAGGCCATTTTGATATTGAAATTGATGTGGCATGGTTAGAAAAAAATGCAAAACAAAAGAATGCAAAGATGCGTCACCAAACAGATGAGTATGTGATGGCAGATGGGCGTCGAATCTTGTTAATTGCAGAGGGCAGACTTGCAAATCTTGGCGCTGCCGAAGGTCATCCAGCCTCGGTAATGGACATGTCTTTCTCAGATCAAGCCTTAACAGCAGAGTGGTTGCTGAAGGCAGGAAAAGATTTATCAGCTGGTCTACACAATGTTCCAGTTTCAATTGATAAGGATGTTGCTCGTTTGAAACTTGAGAGCATGGGTTCTGCGTTAGATGTATTAACTCCAGCGCAAGAGCTTTATTTGAACTCCTGGGAACACGGTTCCTAAATGCCATTAGTCATGGTCGTTGACGACGACCAAGACTTAGCAGAAATGCTCAGCATCGTTTTGACTGGTGCCGGCATGGAGGTGGACTTAGTAAATCGTGGAGATCAGGTTATGGATCTCTTCAATACCAATACACCTGATTTAGTTTTATTGGATGTCATGTTGCCTGGAATTGATGGCATCGAAGTTTGCAAAATCATTCGAGAAAAATCCATGGTTCCAATTGTTATGTTAACGGCCAAAGGTGATACCCATGATGTTGTATTGGGATTGGAAGCTGGTGCAGATGACTACATGGTTAAACCCTTTAAACCGCAGGAGTTAGTTGCCCGAATTAATACCAGACTAAGACGAGTAACAAAGGTTGGAACATTAGGAATTTGTGATTTAGTTATAGATCAAATGGAACACAAAGTATTAAAGAGTGGGCGAGAGATAGCTTTAACCAGATTAGAGTTTGATTTATTAGCGGCCCTTGCAAAAGAGCCAGGTCGAGTTTTCACCCGTGAAGCGCTACTTAGTGAGGTCTGGGGTTATCAGCACGCAGCTGATACCCGGTTAGTAAATGTCCATGTGCAACGACTGCGTTCAAAAATTGAGAATGATGTGGACAATCCTGAGTATGTGCTAACAGTTCGAGGTGTTGGATATAAGGCGGGGGCGGCTAAGGTTTAGCCATGTTTGCGAGCAAATTTAAGATAAGGCAATCCCTTAGTCTTAAAGTACTGCTAACTAGTGTTGTATTTGCAATTATTATTGCTGCTGTAATTGGTATATCAGTTCATAATCGGGTTGCTACCACAATCATTAATGAAAAGATCGCAATCTCTAAGGTTGAAACTTCAAATGCATTATTCCTTGCTCAAGGCCACTTTAATATTGCAAGATTTCAAAATGATGCAGGTTTAAACAAGGTAGTACAAGATTTTATTACCTCTAGCCGAGAAGATGGTTCATTGTCTGGAAGAGAGACTGTGATCTTGCCATTTGCAAAAAGTGGTAATGAACCGATTATTTATCAAACCGTGCCAACACTTTTAGTACTAGATTCAATACCAGGTGAGTTTCGCGAGCAGGTTCGCCAATCTGATGAAATTTTAGATGAAAGAGTAACTATTCGATACTCAAATGGTGATCAATATCCTGGATTTTTAATCGGTGGAAAATTAAACATCCCACGTACTGGAATATATGAAATCTATTATCTTTTTAAGCTAAATGCTCAGTACGACAGTATTTCAGTCATAACTTGGACCTTGCTTGGCGCTGGACTTTTGTTAGTGCTGCTCATCGGATTGAGCACCCAATTTGTTATTCGCCAAGTAGTTGCTCCTGTACAACAAGCAGCAGCAGTTGCTGAGAAATTTACCCAAGGTGATTTAACTAGTCGAATGTCGGTGTCGAGCGAAGATGAGCTAGCTAGTTTAGGAAACTCATTTAATGAAATGGCAGTTTCAATTCAACAACAAATTGTCAGATTAGAAAATCTCTCGATGCTGCAGCAGCGATTCGTTTCTGATGTTTCACATGAGCTTCGAACCCCACTGACAACCTTGCGAATGGCAGCAGAGGTGATCTATCAGCAGAAAGAAAGTTTTGATCCAAATATTGCCAGAAGTAGTGAGTTGTTAATCAATCAAATAGATCGTTTTGAATTATTACTTTCAGATTTGCTTGAGGTAAGTAGATTTGATGCGGAAGCTGCCTCATTAGGTGTTGTTACCTTTGATATCGCCAATTTGGTTCAAAAAACCGTTGATTACCTTCATCCAAGCAAATCTTCATTGTTTGAAATTGATTCATTGAGTAAATCAATTCAGATTGAAGGCGACCCACGGCGAATCGAGAGAATTCTTCGAAATCTCATAACTAATGCAGTAGATCATGGTGAGGGAAAGAATGTCAGGGTTCAAATAAGAGAGAGTGAAAATGAAATCGCAATTGGAGTTCGAGATTACGGCTTAGGTTTTAATGAAGAAGATGCACCATATTTATTTGATCGTTTTTGGCGGGCTGACCCATCAAGAGCGAGAACCAGTGGCGGCACAGGTCTTGGTTTATCGATTGCCTTAGAGGATGCAAAGCTGCACCAAGGACAGTTATTAGCTTGGGGAAAACCTCATCAAGGTGCTCACTTCGTCTTAACACTACCTAAACGGCATGGTAACTCTGTGCAATCTTTTCCGATCTCGTTAGCACCAGATGATGTTTTTTCAACAACAGTTAAAAAGTAATAACTCTTAGATAGATTCCTGTTATAAATAAAGGGTGCTTGATTCCTTAAGATCCTTAAAAGAGCTGCTCTTTCCACTTTCTTGTTTGGGCTGTGCAACCGCTGATTACTGGCTCTGTCCTACTTGTCAGAGTAATTGGAAGGTGAGCACTAGGAAAACTCTTATTGGTAGCAATCCTTTGTACTTTAAGGCTAATTACAGTGTTAAAACATCAGCAGTCATACTAGCTGCTAAAGAAAGTAACAACCATCTGGCAAGAGACTTACTTGCCATGAGCATTTCACAATCAATTATTTATGCTATGGCGGATTTAGCGATTACAGGTGATATATATTTGGTAACCATTCCTTCCTCGATATCAGCAATTAGAAGGCGTGGACGAGATCATATTCAAGAGCTTGCCATTGAAGTCCAAAACTATCTTGAGTTAAAATCAATAAAATCTCATTTGTTATTTCTTCTTTGCCAGCGAAAAAATATGAAAGATCAGAGCAGATTAAATAGTAGGCAGCGAATGCAAAATACCTACGGAATGTTTGAGGTTACTTCCTGTGAAAATCCTCAGGGGGCGATTTTTCTCATTGATGATCTAGTCACCACCGGCGCATCAATAATGGAGGGGATACGGGCTCTTTTTGAAGCCAAAATCACGGTAACTGCCGCTATTACTGCGTGTGCAGTCGGGCGTAATTCTCTAATACCATAAGCCACTGAGCATTTATAAAATAAATCAAGAGGCTAGCGGAGGATCTTTGTGGGTTTATTAGACAAGATTTTGCGTGCCGGCGAAGGCAAAGCTGTAAAACAATTAGCAAAAATTGCCCAAGAGGTTAATGCTTTCGAAAATCAAATAACTTCATTAGATGATGATGCACTACGTGGTAAAACCGCAGCCTTTAAATTGCGTTATGAAAATGGTGAGAGTCTAGATTCACTTCTACCGGAAGCTTTTGCTGTGGTGCGAGAAGCAGCAAAGCGAACACTGGGACAACGTCATTACGATGTTCAAGTTATGGGTGGTGCTGCGCTACACCGAGGCAATATTGCAGAAATGAAGACTGGTGAAGGTAAAACTTTAGTTTCCACTTTGCCTGCATATCTAAATGCCTTGACTGGTAAAGGTGTTCACATTGTTACTGTAAATGATTATTTAGCAGAGCGTGATAGTGAATGGATGGGAAGAGTTCATAGATTTCTAGGATTAAAAGTCGGCGTAATCCTTGCCAGCATGTCATCAGCAGAACGCCGCGAAGCATATGCAGCAGATATAACTTACGGAACCAATAATGAGTTTGGATTTGATTACCTACGCGATAACATGGCTTGGAGTCTGGTTGATTGCGTGCAACGTGGTCATAATTTTGCAATTGTCGATGAGGTTGACTCGATATTAATTGATGAAGCAAGAACTCCACTGATTATTTCAGGTCCGGCAGATAAGCCCACCAAGTGGTATGTCGAGTTTGCTAATTTGGTTGCAAGATTAAATCTTGGTCAGCATTATGAGATAGATGTAAAAAAGCGCACCGTTGGTATTTTAGAAGAGGGTGTATCTCGAGTCGAAGAAGCACTTGGAATAGAAAACCTTTATGAAGCGGTAAATACCCCAATGATCGGGTACTTAAATAATGCTATCCGAGCCAAAGAGTTGTTTAAGCGGGATAAAGATTATGTCGTGATGAATGGTGAGCTTTTAATTGTCGATGAACACACTGGACGAATGCTCTCTGGTCGACGCTATAGCGAGGGATTGCACCAGGCTTTAGAGGCCAAGGAACGGATTGAAATCCAAAATGAAAACCAGACCTTGGCAACAATTACCCTACAAAACTACTTCCGCTTATATGAGAAGTTAAGCGGTATGACCGGTACGGCAATGACTGAAGCATCTGAATTCATGCAAATCTATAAGTTAGGTGTAATTCCAATACCAACCAATAAGAATATGCAGCGCATTGATCAATCTGATCTGATCTATAAATCTGAAGCTGGCAAATTTATTGCCGTAGCAAATGACATAGTTGAACGTCATGAAAAGGGTCAACCAGTATTGGTCGGAACGGTCAGCGTTGAAAAATCTGAGGAGCTATCGGCAATTTTGAAAAAGCGTGGCATTCCTCATGAAGTATTAAATGCTAAGCAACATGAAAGAGAAGCAGCAATTATTGCCCGTGCTGGCACGGTCGGTGCAGTAACAGTTGCAACCAACATGGCTGGTCGTGGAACTGACATCATGCTTGGTGGTAATCCAGAGTTTATGGCTGATTTTGAATTACAACGCAAAGGTTTAAATCCAGTTGAATCACCTCAAGAGTATGAGAAGGCTTGGCCAGTTGAAATTGAAAAACAAAGGGCTGCGGTAACAAAGGAACATGAGTCGGTGGTTTCACTTGGCGGATTATATGTTCTAGGTACAGAACGACATGAGTCACGACGAATTGATAATCAGCTTCGAGGTCGTTCCGGTCGGCAAGGTGATCCAGGAGAATCTAGATTCTATTTATCTCTACAAGATGAGTTAATGCGCAGATTTAATTCTGGTTTAGTTGAGAGATTTTTAGGCGCTGCTGGCATGCCAGAGGAGACTCCATTGGAGTCAAAGATTGTTAGCAATGCAATCAAATCTGCCCAAACCCAAGTTGAGTCCTTGAACTTTGAAATGCGTAAGAATGTTTTGAAGTATGACGATGTAATGAATAAGCAGCGTGAGGTTGTCTATTCAGAACGACGTGAAGTTTTAGAAGGTGTTGATATCAAGGAGTTAGTTGAGGTTTCACTAGAAGAGACAGTCACTGCATATGTTGATTCGGCAACACAAACAGGTGTGGCTGAAGATTGGGATCTAAACACTCTATGGAATGCACTGAAGGTTCTCTATCCAATCTCCTTTACTGCTGAGCAAATGTTGGAAGAGATCGGTGGCGCAGTTGCATTAGATAGTGAGTATTTACTAGAGAAAATTTTGCAGGACTCAAGACAGTCATACGAAAAGCGGGAATCAGAGTTAACCCCAACTGTTATGCGAGAGCTTGAGCGAAAAATTCTGCTTTCAGTACTAGATCGTAAGTGGCGTGAGCATCTTTATGAGATGGATTATCTACAAGAGGGAATTGGCTTAAGAGCGATGGCCCAGCGAGATCCTCTGGTTGAGTACCAACGTGAAGGCTTTGATCTGTTCACAGCAATGATGGATGCTGTTAAAGAGGAGCTGGTTAGTTTTGTATTTAATGTTGAGGTTCAAGTTGAAGGCGATCAGGTTGGTGCAAAAGGATTAACACCAGCACCTGCTCCCGTTGCAGCACTTCAATACTCTGCAGCTGAAGTCAAACCAACCGCCGCAGGTGGCACTTCAAAAAATGCCCCTTGTCCATGTGGTTCTGGCAAGAAGTACAAAAGATGCCACGGAGAAAACTAGAGCAGATTTAAATCAGTACAGATCCATCGTTTATCTACGCCCTCTAATCTTAAAGATAATGATCTAACTCGATCGCCAACACGTAAAGTGGCGGTGACTTCAACTACTCCTTCAATTGGTTGGTTAATGTAAATCCTTCTGATCTGACATTTCTGGGTATCGATATTAGATTGAGCAGCAATCTGTTTTTGCGCCGAACGATGACAATTTCTAGATAACTGCGCTAGTGATCTTCGACCAGACCAAACTTCAAGAACTGTAATTACAAAATTCTCACTCCACTTATTAACCTCAGGAAGATCAGAAAGCGGTGAAGGAATTGGTGAAAATTTTGGATGGAGCCACTCATCACCAAACTCTTTGTCAGGTGTTGGGACTAGGTAGAGCTTACTTTTTCGAACACTCTCACGTGTGCTAATTGGTTGAATGATTGTCATAGCTAGATCATTAATTACTAAGTTGCCTGCCAGATCATCCTTTCGGATGATCTTTATCCTGTGCTGATACTGGTAAAAACTACAGATGAAAATTTCAAAATTTGATCTATTTAGAAACTCCAGGCTGGCAATGGGCTTTGCCCTATTCATAATTGCATTAACTGCTGCCAACCTTATTTCAAAGGAAGCTAATCGATCTGTTTTGGTTTGGGCAACAACCGGTGAGCTAGCCCCTGGCCAGATAATCCAAGAATCCGATATCACTCCTGCATCAGTATTACTGGCCCAATCTGCTAAGAATTACCTATCTGCCTCAGCAGAGATTGTTGGCACCACGGTTTTAACAAAGATATCAGCAGGAGATTTGATTCCAGTAGCAGCAATTGGAGTAGGAGATAACCCAGTAAATCAAAGGTTTGTTCCATTAACTATTGAGATCTCCGATCTTCCAATCTCCTTAGTGAGAGGGGATCTAGTTGATCTTTATGCGATAAGTAAATCAAGTGCAAAAGAGGTGAATGCGCCAGCATTACTGGCCTCTGCCATCACTGTTGAGCAGGTGTTAGAGCGTAATAATTCAGGGGTAGTAAGTGTTTTAGTGATCCTTGAAAATGAGCAAGTTCTTCCCACTTTGAATTTTCTTAGCGATAGCAGATTAATACTTGTTAGAACTCGCTGAGCCTCGTTTAAAACTAGTAACTGCAATCAATAGCAGTGAGCATGAGGAAAGAGTTGCAACTTTGTTGCACTCACAAGGTTGCAACATCATCTATCGAGCTTTGAATCAACAACTTCTATCTACTTTTCTGGCTCAAAATGAAGTGGATCTTTGTGTGCTCCACACCAAGGAGTTTGCACTAGCTGCCGAAATAGATCAGTTACGGCAGAAATATCCTAACCATAGATTTATTGAAGTAAGTGAGAAGGTCGATCAGCAGCAATTGATGAGCCAGCTAACTGCATTAAGTAGACCACCCCTGATACATCAAGTGGTTAGAGTAAGTAACCTAATTTCAGTGTTTGGAACACCAGGCTCACCTGGAATCTCAACTTTAACCAATCACCTAGCAGTCCTAAAATCTGCACAGATAATTGCTGCTACTCATCACAATCTACGTCCACATACTTCACTGAAGGTTGAAAAAATCTCAGCAAGTGAGTTAGATCAAAAGCTTGCAAAACTTGGAGATAAATTCACAATTATTGATGCTGGCGCAACACTCTCGCTAACTAAAACTCTTGCTGACCGACGCAGTAGTGCTAACTGGCTTAATCAAACTCTTACCTGTTCGTCAAAGATGATTTATGTAGCTGGGGCAAATGAGAACGGACTAACTTACTTAAGTGAATTCATTGAAGATTTCAAGAGATTAATCGATCCTCCGAAAATAATCTATGCATTAAACCAGCAACGATTTGATCGACAGGGACAGCTAATTCAGAAAAAGTTCATCGAGTTAGTGGGCCAGATGAGCAGTGCACAAATACCCTTTGATCGCAGATTAGATCGATCGCCCGGAAATACTCATGGCAGCAAGGCATTTTGGCGCAGTAGTACCTTCACCAGACAGATTGAAAAAATTGGTAATCAACTGTCATAAAAGAAGCTCTACCATTGGGCTATGGCCACCCTTTCTGAGTTGATAAGTGAAAACTCAAATTTAAAGGCTAATGAGGTTGAGCATCTCTCTGAATTAGTTGCTGAGTGGAGATTATTAGCTGATTTATCATTTGCAGACTTGTTGTTGTGGTTACCAATCCGCCGCGATGAAAAATCTTGGCCAGAAGGACATCTAGCAATTGCGCAGATTAGACCAACTACCGCAGCTACTGTTTTCACAGAGGATCTAGTTGGCACCAGCATTAATTGGGGGCAACGACCATTAGTTGATCAGGCACTTTCTGATGGTGAAATTGTTAGAGATGCCAAGCCAGAACAAGTTGGCCAAATTGTGATCAAAGAGGAGACGATTCCAGTAATTTTAAATGGGAAAATCTTGGCAGTTATTTCCAGACATCGAAACGCAGATTTAATGCGACAACCTTCAAAGTTAGAGTTAAATTATCGGGAGATCGCCCACAAGATCTACAAAATGGTTGCAGAAGGAAATTTTCCAATTAGAAATTCTCTATACAGCTCTGAATCTTCACCCCGTGTTGGCGATGGTTTGATTCGATTAGATGTCAACGGAACAATATTTTTTGCATCTCCAAATGCTAGATCCGCCCTAAGCAGAGTTGGTTTTCAGAAAGAGCTAGAGGGTGAGAATCTTGGAGTAGTTTTTTCAAATTTAAATAAGGGCGATACTCAACCAACAGATGAGTCCTGGCAAACCATGCTCAATGGCAAATCTTTGCGACGCACCGAGTATGAATCTCAATCTGCAGTATTAGATATTTTAGTTATCCCATTAACAGAGGGCAGTGATCGCATTGGTGCCATCGTTTTGATCCATAACATAACTGAGCTTCGTAATAGAGATCGGGCACTGCTAACAAAGGATGCCACTATTAAGGAGATTCACCACCGAGTAAAAAACAATTTACAAACAGTTTCAGCACTACTGCGGTTGCAGTCAAGGCGGGTAACTGACCCAATTGCTAGCTCTGCTTTGGATGAGGCAGTTCGTAGAGTGGCATCTATTGCACTAGTTCATGAGACGTTATCAAATCAATCCTCTGAATTTGTGGAGTTTGATTTAGTGCTGGATCAGATTATAAAAAATGCTCTGGATCTTAATCCCAGGTCAATTGGGTATAAAAAGATAGGGGAGTTTGGATCCTTTGACTCCAAAACTGCAACCGCGCTCTCACTAGTAATTACTGAGCTAATTCATAACGCATTAGAACATGGGTTGAGTGAAACTGGAGATCAATTGACGGTTGAGATCTCAAAAAACGGTAATCAATACTTAGTAAGTGTTTGCGACAATGGTTCTGGGTTGCCTGAAGAATTCAATATTGAAAAGTCAGCTAACTTAGGTTTACAAATAGCAAATACCCTTACAAAAAATGAGTTAAATGGCAGCATAAACTTGGTAAGAGTAGAAAACTTAACTCGAGGTGATATTTCCTTTAAAGTAAATTAAAAAGAGTTTTGATTTTCCATCTGGCGGGCACGGTTTCTAGCAGCCCGTCGTTTCATGGCTCGTCTTTCATCCTCGGATAATCCGCCCCAAACACCAGCATCTTGTCCGCTCTCTAATGCCCAAGCAAGGCAAGGCTCTTTAACTGGACATCTTTCACAAATTTTCTTTGCCTCTTCAATTTGGGCTAAGGCAGGGCCTGTGTTTCCTACCGGGAAGAAAACCTCGGGATCTTCCTCGCGACAAGCTGCTTCATGTCGCCAATCCATAGGGCAGCAACTCCTTCGACGAGTAGGTGTTAATTAGTTAGTAGAAATAAAATCAACTGGCTTATTCTCTCCTTAATTTAATTAATAAACAAGGATATTCAGCAGGAAATTTAAAAATTTTCAGATAAATAGACAAGTCCACTACCTAGATATGCCGTTGACAGCAAACAATCTTCATATCCTCCTGCCCAGAACCCTGCTCTATCTCCTGGGGTAATAGGGCAACAAACGCAGCCACAGCTCCAGATGCTTAGTTGAATAAATCACAACTATGTTTACTAATTGTTCATATTGCACTGGTGCAATCAATAAGAGAGAATTATCCAATGAGCCAAACCGGATATTTTGCTACTGGATGTTTTTGGGGAGCAGAGCGCAGGTTCTGGAATTTAGATGGCGTAATTCAAACCTCAGTAGGTTATATGGGTGGTGAAAAACCAAATCCTACCTATAAAGAGGTTTGTACTGGTACGACAAATCATGCTGAAATCGTTGAAGTTATTTTTGATCCACAATTAATAAGTTATAAAAGATTATTAGCAGAGTTTTGGGTGATGCATGATCCAACCTCATTAAATCAACAAGGTGGAGATATTGGAACTCAGTATCGATCAGCGATATTTACTACCTCAAGTGAGCAAATGCAACAAGTGCTTGAAAGTAAAGAGATTTATCAAGGTGAGTTAAGTAAAAATGATATCGGCAAAATTGTTACTGAGATTTTGCCAGCAGCAGGTGTTACCTACTGGTTGGCAGAGGAGTATCACCAGAGATATTTAGAAAAGAATCCAAATGGCTATGACTGTCACTCTTCAACTGGAGTAGCTTTTCCATCAGCATTAATGAGCAATAATGGATGAGATCAAACCAATAAATTCAAAGGGTGATCCATATAAGGTGCAAGTTGATGAGAAAGAGTTAGCAAGTCGTATCGATCCACTTTCATTTGATGTATTACGAAAAGCTGCAACTGAGACTGCTTTCACTGGCGAGTACACAGATACTGAAACAATCGGTGTATATAAGTGCAAAGCCTGCAGCGCTGAATTATTTAGATCAGACACCAAGTTCCACTCCGGATGTGGCTGGCCATCCTTTTATGCACCCACAGCAGATGATGCCGTTGAGTTAATTGAGGATCGTTCGCTATTTCCAAGAATTCGAACTGAAGTCAGATGTTCTGCTTGTGGCTCACACCTTGGCCATGTCTTTTCAGGTGAGGGATATGCCGTACCAACTGATCAACGATGGTGTATTAACTCAGTTGCATTACTACTAGAGCCAAAGAACCAAAGTAATTAAGTTATAACCGCTCATTATTAGATGGGCTAGGCTTAAACAATGAGCAACGAGATTGATCTAAACAAGCTAGCTACTGAAAGCAAAGTAGTTGCTGCTGGTCGACCTGCTAAGCAACCCGATGGAGCACTAAATCCACCAATTGCACTTAATTCAACTTTTCATGAGGGTGGACCAATTGGTTACGGCCGATATGGCAATGAAACTTGGAGTGCGCTAGAGGATGCTATTTCAACTCTTGAAGGTGGAAAGACATTACTGCTTTCATCAGGCATGGCTGCGATTAGTGCAGTTTTTTCATTGTTACCTGAGGGCTCAGTTGTCGTAGCCGCTAATAATGGATATCAGGGAACAACTACATTATTAAAGAAATTGCATGAAAGTGAAAAACTCAAAGTTAGATTTGTAAACCTAGCCAACACAGATGAAACAGTTGCGGCAATTCCTGGAGCTCAGATGCTCTACCTTGAGTCACCACTTAATCCACTACTTGAAATTATCGATCTACCAAAGCTGATAGCAGCAGGTAAGGCAGCAGGCTGTGGCGTCGCAGTTGATAACACCTTGGCAACACCACTTTTGCAAAATCCCCTTGCCCTTGGTGCAGATATAGTTATTCACTCTGTAACAAAGTATCTATCTGGTCATAGTGATCTAATTTTGGGTTCACTAAGTACAAATGATTCAGCACTTTATAATCGATTAGAGCAATCTCGCAGATATGGTGGCGCAATTGCTGGCCCCTTCGAGGCTTGGATTGCATTACGTGGAGTTCGAACCTTTGCACTTCGTATGCAAAGATCTCAAGAAAATGCCCTGGAGTTAGCCACGCGCTTATCCAAAGATGGGCGAGTAGCAAAGGTTAGATACCCAGGATTGCCAACCGATGCATATCACCAAATGGCAAAATCCTTTATGAAGGGATTTGGCGCAATGATCTCCTTTGATGTTAATGGCACAGTAGATCAGGTTGATTTAATGTGTAATAGTTCAAGATTAATTACTAATGCCACCTCCTTAGGCGGAGTGGAATCAATCTGGGAGCGCAGACGCAGATGGGCAACTGAGAGCGCATCGGTGCCTGAAAATCTCATTCGATTTTCAGTTGGTATTGAAAATGTGGATGATCTTTGGGCTGACATTGAGCATGCCTTTACCGCAGCCAAAATTAAATGAGCTCAGTAAAAATCAGATCTGCTGAGATTTCAGATCTACCAGTAATTTTGCAGTTCATCCACGATCTAGCAAAGTATGAAAAAGCACCAAATGAGGTAAAGCTTTCACTTTCAGAATTAGAAGAATCTCTTTTTGGTAAAACTCCGCAGGTCTATTGCCTGATTTCAGAGGCCGATGGGAAGGCCACTGGCTTTGCAGTTTGGCATCTAAATTACTCAACCTGGCTGGGCAGGCATGGGATTTATTTAGAGGATCTTTATGTTGACCCAAATTACCGTGGTTTAGGCCATGGCAAGGCGCTGCTTAGAAAGCTTGCTCAAATCTGTATTGAGCGTGGGTATAAAAGATTGCAATGGTGGGTGCTGGATTGGAATGAGTCTGCAATAGAGTTTTATAAATCCATTGGGGCACAACCGATGGATGAGTGGACGGTATTTAGAGTTTCTGGGAGTTCACTGGAAAAACTCGCCACAGATGGAATTGAGTAATACGCAAAGTAAAAAAGATAGTAGATTTATCTCATGATCAAAGCCTTTAAACGACTATTTGCACTCCTTGCTGGTGTGCTAGTTATATTTGGCGCGATCAAAAGTATTTTCAATTGGTTGGCCCGCTCTGAAAATGATGAATACGAAGTATGGAGCGATGACGAAGAGCGAGAAGACGCTTAAGTGAGCAGTGAATATATTGCAGGTAGTTGCAATATTGGTAAAGGTGAAATTCGGCGTCGCCAAAGCGTTGCGCTAGTAGGACTCTTTCTAGTATTTTTTTCAGCATCCACAATTCTAGGAACTGAACAATCTAGATCTGTTCGGTTGTCAATTTTTCTGCCTGCCATGATTTTTGCAGTTGGCTTTATTCAGGCAAGGAAAAAGTTTTGCCTAGCTTATGGACTTGCCGGCACATTTAACTTTGGCAAACTTGGCAGCATTACCAAAGTTCAAAGTGAGGCGGATAAAAAAGCAGATCGTAAAACTGCAATCAATATTTTTGTTCAATCAGCATTACTTGCTGCAGCAATTACTTTAGTGTTTTTTGCACTACCCCTATAAATCTTCATAACTAGAGGGCAATTCACCCACATTTAAGAACTTCAGATACTGCTCTGTAATGATCTCTGGTTTACCTGATGCCAACATACTTCCTTTGTGCATCCATATTGCATGATCGCAGAGTTCATTAATTGAGGACAATGCATGAGATACGATCAAAATTGTTCGAGCCTCATCACACAGCTCTCTCATCCGATTAAAGGATTTTTCTTTAAAGGAGGCATCCCCTGCAGATAATGCCTCATCTAATAACAAAATGTCTGGCGTCATATTTACCGCAACTGCAAATGCAACCCTGCTATACATTCCATTGCTATAGGTTCTAACTGGCATATCAATAAATCCTTCTGGTAAATCTGCAAAGGCTGCGATGGCATCAGTCTGGCTTTCAATTTCAGCCTTACTCATTCCAGCAGCAAGTCCACCTAAAATTATGTTGTCTCGCCCAGATAATGCCTTATTAAATCCAACACCAAGAGCTAATAAAGTTGAGATTCTGCCATTAACTGTGATCTTCCCAGTTGTCGGTGGCAAGATTCCTGCAATTGATCGCATTAGTGTTGATTTACCAGCACCATTTGCACCAACTATTCCAACTACAGAACCATGTGGAATATCAAGATTTAAATGCTTAACCGCTTCAACAGTTCTAGTTCTAACCCGCTCACCCTTACTTGCGCGCATAATTGCATTTTTCAAAGTCTTTTTTGACTCAACATTAATTTTGTAACTAATTGAAAGATCTTCAATTCTAACTGCCAAATTATCTGGCAAGGTGGCTTTAGATGCGGACGGCAAAATCACGCTCCCTTGAGATAAAGAAGTAAGCACCCATTGTGAAGGCGATTACTGCCCATACTAGGCATCCAATTAATTGGGAGAGTGTTGGCATTAAGCCATCAATCCAAATTCTTGAATTTGCCGAAAGAATAGGACCTAGTGGATTTATATAAAGGAGTATGCGATACCAACCATTTAACATATCTGGTTGCCATAAAACAGGTGAGGCATATAGCCAAATTCTCATAATGTATGAAAGGAGCTTTGTGGTATCGCGGAAGTAGACATTCATAGTGGCAAAAAGCAAAGATAAACCAAAGCTAGTTATCACTAGCAGTACAAACAAAACAGGTAGCAATAGGTAATTTGCATTAATTCCTGGCAAAGAGGTGTCATCTAGAAATAACTTGCCACCAATTACAATCAAAATATAAATAGGAATTGTTGGAAAAAACTGCCTGGCAGCACTTATTGCACTAGATAGTGGCAATAGTGCGCGTGGAAACGCTTGGTTTAAAATTAGGCTGCCCCCCGATGTAATTGATGAGGCACCAAGTAAGATTGTGTTTTGGGCAAAGTAGAATGTAAATAAGCCAATTAATATGTGAGCTAGCGTTGTAAAGCCACCACCTTGACCTCTGCCACCTTGAATGATGGTGACTAGTAGAAAGTAAATTACAGCTAAAAATAATGGATTTAAAACTAACCAAACTTTGCCAAGTTTTGACTCTAAGTACTCAGCCTTATCTGAGAACTTGGAAAGCTCAGTGGCAAACTCTCTTCTTCGCCAAAAGTCACGAAAGTATGGCCGCAGTGGCGGTAGTGATGAACTGTGGGGTTCAAAAACCTGGATCTTATTACCGCCCTCAATCATGAGGGTTATTCTGCCACCTTTGATTTAGAACTTACGATCAGACTTGCAATCGTGGTGGTGACTAAGGTTCCAATTATCACTGTTAGCGAGAATTGAGTTGAAATATCTGGGATCTCAAAACCAAAAATTTTATGGATATCATTTCCATGGAGTGCCTCAATGATTAGCTTTGTACCAATAAATCCTAAGATTATGGCCAATCCCTTTGTTAGATAAATGAGTTTGGTCATTAAACCACCTAGTAAAAAGTAAAGCTGGCGCAATCCCATCAATGCAAATGCATTTGCAGTGAAGACAATATAAGGATCCTTAGTCAATCCGAAAATAGCAGGAATAGAATCGAGAGCAAATACTAAATCAGTAAAAGCAATTGCCACCAAAACGATCGTTAAAGGAGAGGCACCTCGCTTTCTAAACCAGGAAATAATCTTGCCCTCTTTCCATTCCTTTTCACCAGATTCATTAATTAACTTGTATGCGGTATAGAGCAAGAAAGCACCAAAAATGTAAAATACCCAGGTATATCTGGATATTGCAGCACTACCTAAAGCAATAAATATTCCACGCAGTACCAGAGCCATAATGATTCCGACAAGCAAAACTAATTGCTGCTTAGTTTTTTCAATCTTAAATCTAGCCAAAATCAAGATAAAGATGAATAAGTTATCAACTGATAATGAGTACTCAGTTATCCAACCTGCAAAAAACTCTCCTCTAGCTTGAGTGGTATTCCATTCACCAAGGGAGTATCCAAAAACTATTGCAGCGCTGACATAGAAAATTGTCCAAGCTGTTGCCTCTTTTATTGAAGTTTCTTTGTTTCTGCGGATGATCGCCAAAGCTAAGTCAAAGGCAAGTACAGCCAGTAGTCCTACGATTGTTACTTGCCAGACAGTTGAACTCATTTAGTTAAATACCTTTCCAGGATTTAGAATGTTATTTGGATCTAATGTTTGCTTAATCGAGCGCATTACCTGTACTGCAGAGGCCCCTGTTTCTGAAACTAATGCATCAATTTTACCTGATCCTATGCCATGTTCACCGGTACAGGTGCCACCCATTGCGATCATCTTCATAGTTATTTCATGGGTGATATGGCGAACATCCTCTAGCTCTTCAGGTTTAGCTGGATCGGTAACGATAAAACAATGAAAATTAGCATCGGCAACATGACCTAATATTGAAAATGGATAAGGATGTTTACTTAGGATCTGCTCGGCTACAGTTACCGCATCTGCAAGTTTTGATAGTGGCACCGCAGCATCTGTACTAACAGCACGCTTTCCTGGATTTGCTGCAATTCCTGCCCAATAGGCATTGTGTCTGGCTTGCCATAATTTTCGCCTAGCACCCTCATCAGTTGTCCACTCAAAATCAGAGCCACCAAACTCTTCAACAATCTCCTTCACCGAGGCGGCATCCTCTGCCACACCTTGTGGTGAACCATGGAACTCAAAAAACAAGGTTGGTACCTCAGCCAGACTCAAACCATCATGGGCGTTAACATTTTTAATACATTTTGCATCTAAAAACTCACATCTTGCAATCGAGATACCAGATCTAACAATTGCAGTTGCCGCAGTTACACCATCAGATAGATTGTTAAATCTAACTATCGCAGCTGCCATCTTCTCTGGAATTCCAAAGACTCGAAGGGTGAGTTCGGTAATGACTCCAAGTGTTCCTTCAGAGCCCACTAATAATCTAGTTAGATCATAACCAGCAGATAACTTCCTAGTCTCTCGACCAGTTTTAATCACCGTGCCATCGGCTAGTACAACTGTTAGTGCTAAAACATTGTCACGCATTGAGCCATATCGAACTGTGGTGGTTCCAGCAGCGCCAGTTGCTGCCATGCCACCCAAAGTTGCATCAGCTCCTGGATCTACTGAGAAAAATAATCCTGAGCTAGCTAATTTCTCATTTAAAGCCATTCGATGAACACCAGGTTGCACTCGCACCAGCAAGTCATCACCTCGAATCTCTACCACCTTATTCATCTGGGTTAGATCAAGTGAGATCCCACCAAATAGCGGCAGAACATGTCCTTCTAAAGATGAGCCAGCCCCAAAAGCAACTACTGGAATTTTCTCAGCATTGCAGTAAGCCAAAACCTTTGAAACCTCATCAGTACTTTGTGGCATTACCACCGCAGATGGACGAACTGGTGGAATAGCAGATTCATCTCTGCCATGTTGATCTAAAATTGTTTCATTAGTTGAAACTTGACCTGTAACTAAACTTTTTAAATGGGTTATTTGCGCATCAGAAAGATCTACCCGCTTATTAACCATCTATAGATAATACCTGCTTTAAATAACTTATTGCTTATTAAAATTGATTGATTTATTATAAAAATACTGTTATCAACAAATTTACAATAAATTACGCATGAAATTATCGTAGTTGCTTAAAAGTTTAACTCTGCTAAACTCACCTAGTAACATAACGTTCGACTAGGAGAGTGCACGCCAAACTTCGGTCTATTAGGACCCTTTGACAGTACAAACCCGCATGAAAACACAAACGCACCACAACCAAACCTTTCGTTCAGTTCCCACACATTCAAAACCGCTGGACTCTTCTCGTCTTGAAAAACTATTTCAACAACAAATAGATTTATATAAATCAAATCTTCGCAGCTCAAGCTCTGAGTACTTAACCGCTCTTAAAACTATTCCACTAGGGGCGCACTCAACCTTTCAATCATTTGATCCATATCCAATCTCAATCAAATCAGCCAAAGGCGCCTGGATGGTTGATGTGGATGGGCGAAAGATGCTAGATCTTTCCATGGGCTTTGGTTCAATGTTGGTCGGTCACTTAAACCCTGAGGTGATGGCAGAGCTTAAGAGCACATTAGATATCGGCACCTTATACACCGCACCATCTCCTGACTCTCGAGATGCTGCTGAGCGTTTATGTCGTCGATTTGGAATTGATCAGATCAGATTTACCAACTCAGGCACTGAATCAACTATGTATGCCGTTAGAACTGCCCGCGCCTACACCGGCAAAGAGGGCGTAGTAAAGGTTGAAGGTGGCTACCACGGAAGTGGTGATGCACTAATGGTTTCAACTAAACCACCACTAGATAAAGCAGGACCAGCGGATGCACCAACTCCAGTAATTGGAAATGCCGCAGTTCCAGGTTTGTCATATGTGGTTCCGTACAACAATGTGGAAGCACTTGAAGCGGTATTCCAGAAATACTCAGACAAAATTGCCTGCTTTATTGTGGAACCTGTTTTGGAAAATGTTGGAATCATTTTGCCAGATGAGGGTTACCTAGAATCAGTGCGAGCCTTATGTGATGAGTACAAGATTGTTTTAATTTTTGATGAGGTAAAAACTGGCTTAACAGCTGGACCACAAGGTGCTGCTCAACGACTTGGTGTGATTCCAGATTTAATCTGTTTAGCAAAATCAATTGGCGGTGGAATTCCACTGGCAGCATTTGGTGGAAAAACAGAGTTTATGAAACCTGTAACTGATGGCCGAATGCCACACCTTGGTACATTTAATGGACATATTTTGGCCATGGCAGCGGTTAGAGCAGTAGACAAACTTTGCACACCAGAAGCTCTTGAAAAAGCTGAGTCATTAAATATTCAAGCGTTAACTAGAATCCGTGAAATTATCGATGAGTATGAATTACCAGCACACACCGTTGGTTTTGGTGTGAAAGGCTGCATAACCTGGTCTGATCGACCAGTTAGAAATTATCGCGATTACAAAGCAACAGATTTCCAAATTGCCGAGCTTTCATTTATCTGGTCACTAAATCATGGAATTATGACGCCACCAGGATTAGATGAGCAGTGGTTGATCTCCCTTGCCCATGGTCAGGCTGAGGTTGATTTTATGGTTAATGACTTTAAGGAATTTGCTAAAACTCTTCGCAGCTAACTCAGGTGTTTTGCGGGAAACCTAAATTAATTCCACCATGGCTTGGATCTAACCAACGACTAGTAACAACCTTGCCGCGGGTAAAGAAGTGAACCCCTTCAGTTCCATGCGCATGTGAATCACCAAATAGAGAGTTCTTCCAACCACCAAATGAGAAGTAAGCCATTGGCACTGGAATCGGCACATTGATTCCAACCATGCCAACCTCAACCTCATTTTGGAAGCGACGGGCTGCGCCACCATCATTGGTGAAGATGGCAGTGCCATTTCCATATTGATGACTATTTACTAGCGCTAACGCCTCGTCATAGCTTTTCACTCTAATAACGCTAAGTACTGGTCCAAATATCTCTTCCTGATAGATGCTCATACTTGGCTTAACCTGATCAAATAAGGTTGGCCCAAGCCAAAAACCTTCGCCATCAACTTCAACTTTTCGGCCATCAAAAACAATCTTGGCACCCTCTTTTTCACCAGCTGCGATGTAAGAGGCGACCTTGTCTCGGTGCACCTTGGTAACAAGTGGACCCATGTCAGCACCCTTTGTGCCATCACCAGTTTTAATCTTATTTGCTCGCTCGGTTATCTTCTCAATTAATTTATCTGCAATTGGCTCAACCGCCACAATCGCTGAAATCGCCATACATCTTTCACCTGCTGAGCCAAAGCCAGCATTAATTGCCGCATCTGCAGCTAACTCTAAATCAGCATCTGGCAGAACAATCATGTGGTTTTTCGCGCCACCTAATGCCTGCACTCGCTTGCCAGCTTTTGTGCCAGTCTCATACACATACTTGGCAATTGGTGTTGAGCCAACAAATGAAACTGATTTAATTCCAGGATGTGTTAGCAATGCATCAACTGCGACCTTATCGCCATGAACTACGTTAAAGACACCATCTGGTAATCCAGCATCTTTGAGTAATTGGGCCACAAACATAATTGCACTTGGATCTTTCTCACTTGGCTTAACAATTACTGTGTTGCCGCAGGCAATTGCAATTGGGAAAAACCACATTGGTACCATGGCTGGAAAATTAAATGGTGAAATTACCGCAACCGGTCCTAATGGCTGACGGATTGAGTAAACATCTACGCCAGTTGAAACCTCTTCAGAAAATCCGCCCTTAAGTAGATGGGGGATACCGCAGGCAAACTCAACTACCTCAAGTCCGCGTGTTACCTCACCAAAAGCATCACTTAATACTTTGCCATGCTCTTTGGTAATTAAGGCGGCTATTTGCTCCTTATTTTGATTTACTAATTCACGAAATGCAAAAAGCACCTGGGTGCGCTTAGTCAGTGAGCTATGGCGCCAAGTTTCAAAAGCTTTTGTAGCCACATCTACTGCAGCATTAATAGTTGCAGTTGTTGCAAAATTTACCTTGGCACTTATTTGGCCGGTCGCTGGGTTATATACATCACCAGTGCGCTCTGATTTTTCTGTTGAAAGTTGGTTATTTATCCAGTGTGAAATAGTTTCCATATCTCAACCTTACCTCAAAGAATTTACCGCTATGAAATTACCCCTTCCTACCAAAAAGGGATAGGAAGTGATTAGATTGGGGTATCAAGTCAGGCCAACAAACCAGGGAGCAAAGTGAGTACCCCAGAGAACAACCCAGATAAGGCAGCAAAGGTTTTTGCTGATGACCGTGCATATGTTTTCCACTCTTGGTCAGCACAGGGGCAGATCACACCAATGACAGTTGCCGGCGGCGCCGGTTCATATTTTTGGGATTTCAATGGTAAGAAGTACTTAGATTTTTCATGTCAATTAGTTTTTACAAATATTGGCCATCAACATCCAAAGGTAATTGCAGCGATCAAAGAGCAAGCTGATGTGCTTGCAACTGTGGCGCCACAACATGCCAATGAGGCAAGAAATGAAGCAGCAAAAAGAATCACTGGGGTCGCAGGAGATAGCTTTAAAAAGGTTTTTTTTACAAACGGTGGCGCAGATGGTGTAGAAAATGCGATCCGAATGGCCAGACTTCACACCAACAAGCACAAAGTTTTATCTACCTATCGTTCTTATCATGGCAATACTGGCTCTGCGATAAATGCAACTGGTGATCCAAGAAGATTTCCAAATGAGTTTGGTTATGGACATGTGCACTTCTGGGGTCCATATCTTTATCGCACCGCTTTCTGGGCAACTAATCAGGAAGAGGAGTGCCAGCGAGCACTTGAGCATTTAGAGCAAACAATTATTTTTGAAGGTCCAAAGACAATTGCAGCAATCGTTATTGAGTCAGTGCCAGGAACAGCTGGTGTGTTAGTGCCACCTGCAGGGTATTTAGATGGCTTACGAGCACTTTGTGACAAGTATGAAATTCTTTGGATTGCAGATGAGGTTATGTCGGGCTTTGGTCGAACTGGTAAATGGTTTGGTTTCCAGCACTCTAAATCAACCCCTGATTTAATTGTCTTTGCCAAGGGTGTTACCTCAGGTTATGTGCCACTTGGTGGCGTAATAATTCCAGAAAAAATTGCGAAAACATTTGATGAGCGAGTATTCCCAGGTGGGCTTACCTACTCTGGTCACCCACTTGCTTGCGCAACTGCAGTTGCAACTATTGATGTAATGAAGAGTGAGAAGATGGTAGAAAATGCTGCCAGTATTGGTGAGAAAATACTTGGACCTGGATTAAATGAGTTAGCGAAAAAACATCAGGTAATTGGCGATATTAGAGGCGCAGGTGTTTTCTGGGGAGTAGATATGGTCACTGATAGAAAAACACGTGAACCACTTGCGCCATATGGTGCATCTAGTCCAAAGATGAATGAGATTGTGGCAACTTGTAAGAAAAATGGTTTGATGCCATTTAATAACTTCAACCGAATTCACATGGTGCCACCATGCAATATCTCTGAAAGTGATGCCAAGTTAGGCTTAGAGTTACTATCTAAGTCACTGACTGAGATCGGTCTCTAGCAGTAAGTAGATTTACAACTAGTAATCCACAGTTTTTATTTTTTATGCATTACTAGCAATCTTTTCTTTATAGTTTCCAAACACAAACTTTTGGAGCTATATGAATCTAACAATGCAAATCATTCGAATAAATCTCCTCTTAAAATCTAAAGCTACTGCTTTTATTAAGAGCGACAGTCGCGGAGATGTGCCTGGCTGGGTATTAGTAGTACTTATGACCACTGCTTTGGTTACTGGCATCTGGTCAATCGCTGCGCCAAAACTAACCACAATCTTGCGCAACTCATTGGATGCAATGGGCGGTATCAGGTAGTTGCGCAAGCTATTACTTGCCCAGCACCGCGGATCAGTTGAATCACTACTAACCATACTTCCGCAGGTTTTTGTATTTTTAGTGATGTTTCAACTGATCTTTATGCAATTCAATGTCATGCGTTCAACCAATTTAAATCAAGGAGAGTTAGCAACCACAGCAATTACTGGCTCAGGTGCAAGCTATCAGCGATACCCACTTATCGGCGGTGGATCTGTATTAGTTGTTGATGAAAAGAGTGATACAAAGAAGTTTATTGATTTTGGCAATCTTGCTAGTAAGAAAATCTTGGCAATTGCAGTAGATGAAGATGCGAGCAATTAGGTTTTTAGAAAAATCAGATGCTGGCTCTGCTACAGCAGAGTTTGTTATCTTCACCCTGCCCTTTTTTACCGCTTTTTTAATTTTGATTACAACTGTTTCTGGCAAGACACTTGCGATCTCAGAGAGTGAAAACCTAGCCAGGCAGACGGTGCGAGCCTTTGTTACTTCACCAAGTGCGGATTTAGCAATGGCCAGGGCCCATCAAGTAGTAGAGATTTATAAATCAAAGCGATCAGTAAGTGGTAATCAACTGCGGCAGATTGAATTAAATATCTTCTGCAGCTTCTACCCATGTTTTTCTCCTGGAAACATGGTCACCGCAACTATCACTGTTGGCAAAAGTGAAAAGGCATCAGCTAGTGAGTATGTTGATCTATGGCGATAAAAACAATAATTTTTGGCAAGAGCCGTGGTTCGTTGATCCCACTCTCATTTGGTTTTTTTCTACTCGCCATGACCCTAACTTTTATATCGATAAATGTTGCCTCTGCTTACTCTGTAAAAAAGCAATTAACCAATCTGGCTGAGGCGGCAATTAATAGATCTGCTCAATCTATAAACACACTTGCCTACTACGCCGAGGTAAATAGATTTAGTAGAGACAAACGGGTGCCGCTAGATTGCATTGCAGCTCAAGCCAAGTTTTACCAATTGATTAATCAACTCAGATTGCATGAGAAACAAATCAAAGTAGATCACTTTAAATGTGAACTATATGAAGTATCTGCTCAAGTTTCGATCGCTGGCAATATGCCAATTCAGATACCATTTATGGAATCTATTGCGTTAAATAGATTGATAATCTCCACTCAAGTTGGCGCAAGTTCGGTATACATCCCTAATTAGATTACCCTTGCCCTATGGCTACCCGGGATTATCAAGATGAGATCAACAAGATTGATATCACCCTTAAGTCAATTGAGCAGGTTTTAAACCTACCGAAATTAATTGAAAATGCGGCCGAACTTGAAGCCCAAGCTAGTGTGCCAAATCTTTGGGATGATCCCCAAGCAGCTCAGGTAATTACAAGTAAATTATCCAGAGCGCAATCAACGATAAATAAGATAAGTTCAATTCGAAGTAGATTAAATGATCTGCCAGTAATGGTTGAGTTATCAGCAAATGAAAGTGATAAGGCATCTGCTTTTAAAGAGGTTGATAAAGAGTTAGATGAGTTGACTCAAGTAATTAATGATCTTGAGGTGCAGACTTTATTAAGTGGTGAGTATGACGAGCGGGATGCACTAATGACAATTAGATCAGAGGCTGGTGGCGTAGAGGCTGCTGATTGGGCGCAGATGCTGATGCGGATGTATGTAAGATTTTGTGAACGCCACAATTACAAAATAGATGTTTTAGAGACCTCATATGCTGAAGAGGCTGGAATTAAATCAACCACATTTCGAATCTCATCCCCATATGCATACGGCAGACTTTCGGTAGAGCAGGGAACACATCGATTAGTTCGTATCTCACCCTTTGATTCCCAATCGCGCCGCCACACATCCTTTGCTGGTGTTGAGGTTGTGCCAGTAGTTGAGCAAAGTGATCATATTGAGATTGAAGAAAAAGACTTAAGAGTAGATGTCTATCGCTCATCTGGCCCTGGTGGTCAAGGTGTTAACACCACCGATTCAGCGGTAAGAATTACCCACACACCATCTGGAATTGTGGTCTCCTGCCAAAATGAAAGATCACAAATTCAAAATCGAGCAACTGCAATGGCGGTATTGCAATCTAAGTTATTAGAACGACGCCGATTAGAAGAGCGTGCCAAAATGGATGCACTAAAGGGTGATAACTCTGGCTCTTGGGGAAATCAAATGAGATCTTATGTACTTGCTCCATATCAAATGGTGAAAGATCTGCGGACAAATTTTGAAGTTGGAAATCCATCTGCGGTTTTAGATGGTGATTTGGATGGATTTATTGAGGCAGGTATTAAATGGCGCAAGGGGCGCGAGTAATCTCACAGGCAAGCGTAAATTCTCAGTTTTATATTGCAAAAATCAGCATTAAATCACCAATTAATTGTGGTTGCTTATCTAAACTAGCACTAGTTGATCAGCGCACTCACCTTAAGGGGTTTTGATTTTGATTCGTTTTGAGAATGTCACAAAGCTCTATCCCAAACAAGATAAAGCTGCCCTAGATGGGGTCAACCTAGAGATTACTAAGGGTGAGTTTGTTTTCTTAGTTGGTTTATCTGGTTCTGGAAAATCAACCTTTTTAAGATTAGTACTGCGCGAGGAGCGACCAAGCTCAGGTGTGATTCATGTGGCAGGAAAAGATTTAAATACTTTGGCAAACCATAAGGTGCCAGAGCTACGCCGACAGGTTGGAACTGTTTTCCAAGATTTTAGATTGCTGCCAAATAAAACTGTCTCAGAAAATGTTGCTTTCACTTTACATGTTCTTGGCTACTCCAAAAAACAGATTAGCCGAGATGTGCCAGAGGTTTTAGAGTTAGTAGGACTTGAAGAAAAAGGCGATCGTAAGCCAAGTGAGTTATCAGGTGGTGAGCAACAACGAGTTGCCATTGCAAGAGCTTATGTTTCCAGGCCCACAATTTTGATTGCCGATGAGCCAACTGGAAACTTAGATCCAGCTACCTCAGTTGGCATTATGAAATTACTAGATCGCATCAATCGAGAGGGCACCACAGTTGTAATGGCAACTCATGATGCTGGAATTGTCGACCAAATGCGAAAGCGAGTAATTGAATTAGAAGGTGGCCATGTAATCCGCGATCAAGCTCGTGGTGTCTATGGCTATACCGGTTAAAGATAAGATGAAAAAGATAGGGTTACCAAATGCGCGCTAAGTTTGTAATGAGTGAGGTAGGCATAGGCCTGCGCCGAAACCTAACAATGACCTTTGCAGTGGTAATTACTGTTGCCATCTCCTTGTCCCTTCTAGGTGTTGGCTTACTGGCAAACTCACAGGTGCGAGTAATGAAGGATTATTGGTATGACAAGATTGAGGTTTCAATATTTCTCTGTGGATCCTTATCTGAAGGACAATCATGTGCAAGTGGTGTAATCACTCAGGACCAAAAGATTGGCATTCAACGAGATCTGCAAGCGCTACCAGTTGTGCAAGAGGTTTACTATGAATCACAAACTGAAGCATTCAAACGTTTTCAAGAAAGATTTGAAGGCTCAGCAATTGCACAAAATGTCACAGCAGATCAGCTGCCTGAGTCATTTAGGGTAAAACTAAAAGATCCAACTAAGTTTGCAGTTATTGAAAGTGCCTTTGCCGGCCGGCCAGGAGTTGATATTGTGCAAGATCAACGGGCAATCTTAGAAAAGTTTTTTGGATTACTAGGTGTATTGCGAAATGGTGCATTAGCAATAGGTGCAGCATCAGTATTAACCGCTGCGTTATTAATTAGTAACACCCTGCGAATTGCTGCCTTTAATAGAAGGCGGGAGACTGGGGTAATGAAGCTAGTTGGTGCATCAAGCTTTTCAATTCAGTTGCCATTTTTATTAGAGGGTATCTTTGCCGCCGTATTTGGCTGGCTAGTCTCAACTGGATTTTTATCTGCATTTAAAGCGGTGGTGGATGCAAAGGTAGCGCCACTTTTAACCTTCACCCAGTTTTTCACCTGGCGAGATGTTTGGGTGGCAAGTGCCTGGCTGTTATTAACAGGTTTATTTGTTTCCGGGTTAGCATCAGTGCTCACCTTGCGTAAATATCTAAAGGTTTAACCACCTCCGCACAACTGAAAGATTGGGGGTTGCTTGTGGTCAAAGAGTTAGGCAAGAAAGTAATTGCCCAGAACAAAAGCGCCCGTCATGACTACTTTATTGAAGAGGTCTATGAGTGTGGGTTGGTACTAACTGGCACTGAGGTTAAATCCTTAAGAGCAGGACGGGCCTCATTAACTGATGGTTATGCAATGGCAAAAGATGGTGAGATTTGGGTGAGCGGGATTCATATTCCTGAGTACAACCAGGGCTCTTGGACAAATCATCCACCACGGCGAGATCGCAAATTACTTCTTCACAAACGAGAGATTGCTCAAATATCAGGAGTAATTAAGCAAGGTGGTTTAACGCTAATACCTCTTTCACTTTACTTTAAAGATGGCAAAGCAAAGGTTGAGATTGCAGTTGCAAAGGGTAAGAAAGCACATGACAAGCGAAATACATTGATGGAGCGCCAATCTAATCGTGAAATTGAGCGCGAAGTTTCTAATCGGCGATCAGGTAAATCAAATTAATTAAATGACATTGCGAATTGAAACGGAGCGTTTAGTTTTACGCCCAATGCTCATGAGTGATGTGCAAGATTTATATGAGTATCAATCTAATCCTCATATTGTCCGATATATACCTTGGCCTGCTAGAACGATGGAGCAGGTTAAAGAGGCAGCACAAAAGACAATAGATACTGCAAAGAGTAATTTGCAGGAGATTAATGATCATATTGTTTTGGTTTGGGAGTTAAAGACTTCTGGCAAAGTTATTGGGCAATCAAACATGGGATTGATTTCAAAAGAACATAAAACCTCAAATATAGGTTGGGTTACTCATCAAGATTTTCAGAGCAAGGGATATGCATTTGAAGCTACAAAGTCACTACTTGCATACGCATTTACTAACTTTGATTTACACCGAGTAATTGCAGATATTGATACTCGGGTACAGATTTCTGCAAATCTTGCTGAAAAACTTGGAATGAGGCGCGAAGGCACATTTATTGAAGGTGAGTTTTTTAAAGGCGAATGGTGCGATATGTGGCTCTACTCAATCTTAAAGAGAGAATTCTCCGCATAATTCATAGGTGATTTCTTACTTGTCATCACTGTTCCGTACAATAAGCACACAACTAAATATTGAATAGTAATTCGCTTTAATCTTGGGGGTGAACGGTCTCGACTTTAGTCGTTACTTCAAGGCAAGCGGGCCGAGGAAGCCGTGATGATCTCGTTAACCACAAAAACATGGCAAA
>Ga0208222_1000037_pt1 | contig 36294 bp, 35 predicted proteins | sample LakMenEpi13Sep09_FD_150694 | JGI IMG/M metagenome (GOLD analysis project Ga0208222, IMG submission 150694) | Freshwater microbial communities from Lake Mendota, WI - 13SEP2009 deep hole epilimnion (SPAdes) | ecosystem: Environmental > Aquatic > Freshwater > Lentic | place: Lake Mendota, Madison...
GCTCCTGCACCTGCACCAAAGGCTGCACCAGCACCTGCACCAAAGGCTGCTCCTGCACCTGCACCAAAGGCTGCCCCTGCACCTGCACCAAAGGCTGCTCCTGCACCTGCACCAAAGGCTGCTCCTGCACCTGCACCAAAAACAGCGTCTGTTCCGGTGGTGATTGCTCCCAAGCTTGTTGTAAATGCACCATCACCTCCCGTGCAAGTTGCCACGACCTTTCCGATTTCAATGACATGCGACAATGAATTTGATTTGTATGTTGCAGGCAAGAAAGTTGGAAAAGGCGACACTTGGACAACCACGTATGAATTCTCTCCAATGGTTAAACCAGGAGATGTGATTGCAATCGATGGCGTTGACAAGGGCGGTCCTGCTGCATTCATCGGTGTTTTTAATGGAAAGCCCTCCAAAGCGGCCGACTGGAAATGCACAACTTCAAAATTCTCCAATTGGAATGAGAATTCTTTTGATGACTCTGCATGGCCTCGCGCTGTTAGTTATAGCAGAAATCAGGACAACAATGTTTGGAGGTCTGTGAGTGGTGGTTCTCGACCAAAAATACCAGCTGATGCAGAATGGATTTGGACTAGCAATAATGAAAATCACAACAAAGTGTATTGCAGATATACGCCTATTCCCAAAGTTGTTGTTTCTCCTACACCAAATCCAGAACCTAAGAACGTTGCGGTTCAACCTAAGGCTGAGGCTCCTAAGGTTGTAGTTGCACCCAAGTCTGTTGTTTCTCCTACGGTTGAAGCACCTAAGGTCGTTGTTGCACCCAAGTCTGTTGTTTCTCCTACGGTTGAAGCACCTAAGGTCGTTGTTGCACCCAAGTCTGTTGTTTCTCCCACGGTTGAAGCACCCAAGGTCGTTGTTTCATCTGCTCCTGTGGTTAACACCAAGCCAGTCGTGATTGTATCCACTCCTGCAATTGAACCAGAGCCAAAATCGGTTTCTTCCAAAGTGGTGGAAGAAGAACCTGAAGGCAAAGGGTTCAAAGTTTATGGCAATTACTGCGGTCCCAACTACTGTGGAGGTCAAAAGTTCAAGGGTGCAGAAGGACCAAAATGTCAATGGGGTGTTCCTCCCAAGGATTCACTTGACGAGTGCTGCAAACTGCATGACCAATGCTGCGGTCTAAATCGCAGTGCAAATTGCAATAAGGAAATTCTCTCTTGCATCAACAAGGTTAGTTGCAATGACGCCAAATGCATACTCGCACAAACTGCTATGAAAGCCACATTCACTCTCATGAAGAATAAGGTGTGTGGTGAGTTGATTCATCGCAAACAGTCAAGTGAATTTTCTGCATCCACTTCGGCCAAATCATTCTCAACTTCGGCAGACGACGTCATTGGAAGTGTCAACAACATGCACACGCGAGTTGTTTCCATCATTCATGAAACTCAAACTCTTCAGAAGAGAGAAATTGAGCAAAATAAAAAGAATGTGAATATCTCTCAATCTGACCTGGACAATGTGATAATGAAGCAGGATGTTGAACAACAACAGCTCACTGAATTGAAGGCCAGCATTCTCAGGACAAATCAAAGCATCGCTCGCCATTATGCTCAGATGAGTGCAGATTCTCTCTACTTGCATAAGCTTGACCTGATTAAGCCGCAATTCCTGCAAACGCTGGATGCTACTAATACCAACTTTGCAACGCTTTCAGAACATGTGTCGAAACTTGTCAGTGATGAGCACAAGAAATTTATGGAAGACATTTTGGCCAGAGCACGCAATGCAACTGTGTATGACACGCGCGACCTTGCACAAGCATTTTTGGCACACTATGAAAAATACAAGCATGTTCTTCGCACTGAGTCCAATACATACAGTCAGGACGTATTGAAACTGACAGATTTGAAAAACCGTTATGAGTCTGGAGAAATCGTGTTCAGCGGATTGAAAGCCGAAGTGGCTCGTCTGCGTGAACTGTTGGCATCTTTGAAAAAGACAGTTGCTGTCAGTGAATCGGAAGCGGAGCTCTTTGTGCAAATCGAGCAAATTATTTCATCAATTCTCTCGTCCAAGAAGACCAAGTTTGCGATTGATGGTGCCGAAAAGGAGTGCGCCGTCTCCGTTCTGAAGTCTCATGTGGCAAATGGACTGGTTTAAATTATTTATAGCCGCCTGTGAATAATAGTCTTTATATGTTAAAGATGCGCCAATGCTGACCAATAAGTGAAGTAAGCAGTGGCAAAATGCAGCACATTTAACATATTTTTTGTCATACAAATAAAAACTCACAAAATATAAACTAGTGCCTGTCAAAAAAGGCAATGTTGTCAAAAACCAATTTCTGGTGTAAAACGATAAGTATATATGATATGCAATCGAAGATTTGGCAATAAACGCATCAACTGTTCTTCGATAAGAGCTCATGACTGGATTTCTCCAATAATTCAAAGATGTTGCATATAATGCCACACCCATGAAAGCGCATGAATTCATTTCACATGAGAATCCAACATAAATGTGAATGGGATGAAGAAATAAGGCTGTATAAAAAATGCATTGATATATGCCGTTCGGATACCCAAGTTCAGTCATTTTGATTGAATTATTTATTTTTCATCAAAAGCTCTTTAAGTATTTTTGGCGAATTAAAAAAAAAATTGATTTAAAGGTTTGGACATAGAAAGGGTAGGCAGTTCAAAACAACAACGACCACACAAAGCAACCCGACGACAACCCAATCAATCAATACAATGGCCACTACTAAATCCGATTCCGCTTCTCAATCAATCATCTCCGGCGTCAACTTTCATCCCGATTCTGACATCAAATACGCAAAAGTGAAGGTCAACAATGCTGGTGGAAAAAGTGTCGGCATTCTCAATGCTTCCAGCAATTCCACTCTCAATCTGCAGACTCCGCTCATGCTGACATGGGGAGTCAATGAAAACACCGACAAGAAAACCGGCGAAGTGCAGTCCTACAGCATGGCTCTGCAGTTTCCCAGCAGCGAATACAGAACACCTGGCGTCAGCAAGTTCTTCGATGCAATGCAGCAGTTTGAGGCCAAGGTCAAGCGTGATGCAATCACCAATTCCAAGGAGTGGTTTGGCAAGGCAATGTCTGCCGAAGTCATCGGCGCAATCTTCAACCCTGTGCTTTCCTACTCGAAGAATCCCCAGACTGGCGAGCCTGACCTCACCAAGAACCCAACTCTTCGTGTGAAGTTGCCATTCTACGACGGCGAGTGGAAGGGCATTGAAATCTACGACTCCAATCACACTGCGCTCTTCCCCAACTCTGAAGGCAAGACTCCCAAGGACCTCATCACCAAGGGTTCTGATGCTGCGCTCATCATCACCTGCGGCGGGCTGTGGTTTGCTGGAGGCAGCTTCGGCGTCACGTGGCGTTTGGTTCAGGCCGTCTTGAAGCCCAAGCCCACACTCAGTGGAAAGTGCCACATTGTGCTCGATGACGATGAGCAGAGACGCATCACTGCACCCACTCCTGCCAAGGCATCTGCCGCGCAACAACATCACGATGATGACCATGTGCCTTCTGTGTCTGCATCACAGGAGGTTGATGTCGAGGATTCTGATGAGGAGGAAGACGATGGTCCAGTTCAAAGAGCCGCGTCAGCTCCTCCTCCTGCTGCAGCCGCTGCTGCTGCGCCCAAGAAGATTGTTGCCAAGAAGAAGTAAGCTGGCATACTGCTGGCTTAAAAAAAGGCACCAGACGCTAAGGTGAGTTCATAAAAAAAATCAAAAAACAATAAAAATATTTTTTTCATTGTTTTCATAACATTCAAATACTTATCACACGCTTATCACACGCTAATCATGAGATGATGTATAGCTTAAAAAAAGGCACCACGCACCAACCAATACATATGGTCGCCGATTGCAAGAATTCCGGCCAGCGTGATTGCATTGTAAGCAAGTGGTGGCGCATGCGGACCGGTGTAGCCAATGTAGATGACAAGTGGCGCCACAATCAAAACATGGAACCATGAAATGAGAGAATATCTGTTTTTCAATAGTTTTAATCCATGTGCAATGATGACTGCGATACCTAAAAATATAAGAGCCGGATAAATCCATGATGGAGATGCATTCTGCTTTACCCCTAAATACAGAAACAACCCTCCCACAAAAATGATGTGAAACAAATGCACAATGACCGACCGGTTGAAATTCATACTGAACAATATGAATTACATTGATATATTAATTCACACACATACCCATCCATGCTCATTTGAAATTGTCGAATATGTGCTTTCGCAAAACACTGTCTGGAAATGCGGCGCCCACTTTTCGCATAAACATGTATTCATTCGCGTTCATTCTGCGGTTTTCACGCACATGCTCCTCATCTGTTTTTGTCCATGCATCAAATTTGTATGGATTATTTCCATTCGGCGTGCGTTTCCAGTCAACCAGCGTGGTTTTTTTCTTAACCACGTTTTTTAAACGGTTTATGTTTAACAACAAGACAGCAGCATAACTTTCTTCACCGGCATGTCCGCTTGCTAACATGGACAACATGTCTTTGATTTGTTTGTTCGTTTTTGACAGGTTAACCATTTGGCTCAAGTCATCATGACAAAAAATGCACCATTGTGAATGCACCAAATGCATTTGTTGTGGGAACATCCGCAAATTCGCGCGTTTAACAATGTTCGGATTCCACCATATTTTGTCATATGACATAAATGAGTTTTGCTTGTATTTGTTGAACGTCTCCACAAATCTCTCTGGACTTACCATGGGAACACACGACTCCGAATGCAGCGTGTACCATTCGGCCGGATGCATTTCAAGTGCATGGTCATACATTGACATCGTGGCCTCAATCACCCACCCCCACGCAGTCGGCCGCATCCTGCTGTCAGGCATCAACCATTGTTGCAACCATTCTGACTTGACATTACTCTGATGTGTCAACGAACAATGCACCACAATCCCATATTTGAAGTGCAACCTCTCCAAACCAGCAAACCAATCTCGCCAAATGTGCTCCTTTGTCAAATCACCTGTAATCAAAAAACAGAACGTCGCGTCATTCATTTTTAAAGTATTTCAAGTGTGATAATTTTATATCATATTGTTCGAAAATGGAATTCAAACAAGATGAACATGCACGCAAATCGGAGCTTTGTTTGACACATCGTAAATGTTAGTTGAACAAATGAGAGAAATTCCGTATTTATTGTTTCGTAGAACAATTGTTTGTCGAGACATTAAATGCAATTCTCTCACTTGCACTTCCACAAATTCAGAATCATACAAAGGAATCCGCAATACACCGCTACCTCTGTTTAATAACTCCTTAATGTCCGCCCGCACATCAATGTGCAGCTCGTTGTTTGCATCGATTGACATGTGCTCCGGTAGTTCGGGCATGCATTTGACAATGAGCTGTTTTGATGCGTCATGTTCGCTCTCAATCCGATAGTGCAACTCGCTGTGCCAAAGTGGCACATAAAATGTTTGTCCTTCAAATTGCACCACTGAAATGTTATTTTGGATCACATCTTTGAGAGATGGTTTCAAAATGATGAAATTATTTTTTTGCATTTTCTCTCGAATCACACGAGTGATTTCATCAAAAATCCCGTCATCCATCCGAACAGCCGCATTGTATTGCTCCAATGTTTCATATAGCTGAAACAACATCGTGGGGTCCAATGTATCTAGCAAAAGGTTGACCGACACCGATGCATAATCGTTCACAATCCGATGCAACAAGTCCATCAAAATCGGATTCACCCGAGCATCCTCATCATTTTCAGATTTGTGTTTCTTTGAAAAGAGAGATTTTATGAAATTCATGAAAATATTCGAATATGAATGACTGTCTTCATCTGCATGCATTTTAGATGCATCGCCATTCAAATCAACCTCAAGCAACAACAGGCGATATGCGGCATTCAACCTCTGAAATGCAGCAGTTGCTTCCATGGTGTTCCCGTTTTTATCCGGATGCAGCTTCAATGCCAAAATGTGATATCGCTTCTTCAATTCAACCAACGAACAGTCCCGCGACACCCCAAGAATGGTGCGCGCATCCTTGACATTCATGGTGTTTATGATTTTTATCGTGCTGAGTTGATTTTGCGCCATGCGTTTATATGAAAATTAAATCAAATCATTTGCGGCGGCGGGTTTCTGCGCATTGGTTTGCATCTTTTTGTGGTTGTGCGTGATTTTTAGGATGAGCACATGCCTTATTTGCTATTATTGTTTGAACCAATGGTGTTCACAAGCATGAACACAAAATTCTCCAAATGATAAATTGGCCGATAATTATTGTTGTAATACTGCAAAAATCGGTAGGTGTTCATCAACACGGCGGACATGTCCTCATCGCGCAACAGTCCTCTGCACTTCAACTCAGTTATCAAATGCCAGGCACACTCGTTCACATCAAAATCGTAAATCAACATGTCATACAAAAATTCTCTCAATTGAGAGAATCGGATTTGCTCCACATTTGTTATGTAGTCGCACAAATTGTTGAACAGTTCCTGGCGGTCGCTTGTATCATCGGTTTGGTCATGAAGTGCTTTTATGTTATGGACACTCTCTGGTTGTATTTTTTTCGTTCCCGGCGCAATTTTTTTATACATGACCGCACTTGGTCTAGCAACCGGCACAATTTCACAGCTGTTCAAAATATTGCTTGGAATGAATCCAATGTTTTCAGTAATCAGTATGTATTTTAATCGAATGTGATTGTGGTGTTGCATGTGCATGTAGCTATAAAAAGTTTCCAGCAACTCACTATGGATGTTGTGAAAATATTTACAGACTATGATTCCTGTCATCTCCGGACGCGCACTAATCACATCCACAATTTGACTGTGCATTTCATTCCACAACAACTTTGACGTGCAACCAAGCAATGACATGTCTATCTCAAAATGAATGTCGCTTATTTTTATGAAATACGTCTCCTTGTTGTAAGTCACTGTTAGTCGCTTTTCATATTTCAAATGGGTTGGACTGTATCGACTAATGCATGAAAGCACTTGTGCATATTTACCAGTGCCTCGGGGACCGTAAAATATCAAATTTCTCAAATCGTTCATATTGGACGGAAATGCAGTCGCATATAATGTTTTCAATTTTGGATGCAGTGTCAATGAACTCACATTTTCAACATATTGTTCAAAGTGATTGTCGTTGAATTTCATGTACTGCAGTAATATACAAAAGTGTTATTTCCAATTAATTATACACCATTGTTATTTATTTAAACACATTGCAACGCATATATTAAGAAGATTTGCACCTCATAATGAGTTTTTTAATTTTACCACACAGTTTCAACCCAGCTCACATCCATTTTGGACCCATTGTAAAAAACAATGATTCAGATGGAAATTTCTCTCGGATTGTTTATTCCACAAAAGACATTGCATTCAACGGTATTGGAATCATGACCAATCTGCATGACACCAAACATGAATGCCATTATAAAAAAATGTTTATACGATTTGACCCAGACACTCCGTCAAACTTGAAAACACTGCGTCAACTGCAAACAATTGAAACCGCAATTCTTCAACAATACGTGGAACATGTTATGAGAGAAACATGTCATTGCATTTATTCTCTCGCCGAACAACTGCAATCCGGGTGCATCAAGGCATACACAAATGATGCCACAGACACCAATGACCATCACATCGACTCATCAAATCGGAACGTCATGTTGAAAATATGCGGTGTGTGGGAAACTAATAGAGAATGCGGAATTTTATATAAATTCATAAATTATTAGGAATTGTTTGAATTATTTCAAGTGCAAATATATTTAATACAATATTATAATAAGCAAATAACAAAATAACATTGTTTAGTTTTTATGAATTTCAATATTGTGGGATACATTTTGATTGCTCTCATTATCATCATTTGCATTCGCGTGTATCAAAACTCGGATTCGTTTCAGCTACAATGCATTGTCTCGGACATTGATGGAAATAAATACTGCGTTCGAGAGCGCGCCAAACTGGACATGGCTGCAGATTTGCTTGCGCAATGCACCGTGAACATGAAAAAACTAGTGAAACACATGGAAAAAACATATCCGGACCAAGCCAATGTGAGACGACTGGTTGAAGGTTTTGACCCGCATCAAGTTGGTGAAACACTTCCCACCAGTGAGTTTACTGCTTACAGTGAGAACAAGGGCGAGAAGCTTGCATTTTGCTTGAACACAACGAAAAATGGCACCAAGCTCATTGACTCCAATACACTCATGTTCATTGCACTTCACGAAATGGCTCACATCATGACAGAGAGCATCGGACATAAAGACGAATTCTGGAAAAATTTCAAATTCCTTCTCCAAAATGCAGTCGATATCAAAATATACACGCCGGTTGACTACAAAAACGAACCCAAGCAGTATTGCGGCATTGAAATTAACGACAATCCTTATTTTGATGCATGAAGAGCATAAATGTAGTTTTTCAAATTGTATGTTATTGTAGTAGCTCCGAAAAATACAAGCATCATTGAAAAAATGGACACCACGCTGCTATTATGTCCATAATAAACCATGAGCGGTCCAATCAAAAACACGTCGAGCAAGCGAATTGCTTGTGTTTTTGTTCCATCAGTTGAAATGTGTCCTAAATACAACCCAAGTGCGACCACAACCAATGTCATCCGGATGTCATGTTTCATGTTGTTGCAGTTTAAATTTATTGTATATATATATATACATATTAATAACAATATGGCACAAACCAGGCACAAAATTGTTTTTACTAAACGCAAAAAAACGCGCAAAATGAGAGGAGGATTTTTAAGCATGTTCAAATCAAAACCAGCTGCTGCACCAGTTGCAGCAAGTCGCGTTGACAATCAATCAACTGTTTCTACATCTTCAGTTGTAAAAACATCAACTAGTGTCGCGGTAGTTACAACATTGGGTTCAATTGCCACTGGTTATTTATCACCCAGCACAATAGTCGCAGTCACCGGAATGGTGGGCACATCAATAGCAGCAACAGGTGGTGTGGTTTTGGTTGCAGGTTTGGTAATTGGAGCTGCCATTCTTGTGTTGAGAGAGAGAAAAAAAGCATATAAAGGATTAATCTTAGTCATGGATGAACTTTACTTGGTCATTCAAAAATTAAATGGCATAATCGAAGTTTCTATGCACATTGCGGATGCATACGGATTTCCAATTGACACACGGGATGTCAAACTCGCAATGGACGCCATTCTTGACAAATTTGATGAATTATTAGACCCCACAACTGATTATAAAGATATCCAAAAGAACTTGAGCGATTTCAAGCAATTAAGACGCACATTAAATGCACTTGAACCTCAAGTTAATGAGGAATTGAAGGACGCCGCAGGAACAGAAGATGTTGATTCAACTTCCCCTCCAACCATTTCTTTATGGACTAAAACTAAAAATGCAGTCTCAAATGCAACAAGTGCCGTTTCAAATACGTTCAAAAAAAATATTATTTTCAGTGCATCCACGTTTGCGCATGAATTGAACGAAGCCGTTGCATATCTTGCTCTGTATGTTGGCATATTTTCTTCATCATTTTCAACCATTTACACCACCGTCGTTGTGCAACTCTTGGCAAACGGCAGAACAGATGAACTTAAGACGCTTCAAGAGAAAATATTCAGCGACACTAAATTTTGTGGCATGGTTGAAGGTGCTGTTGTGTATCCATTATTACAGTCTCAAAAGACCTACAACACTTGCATGCTTAAATCATCCGGCGACAGTTCATGCGGGTCTACCTTTGTTGCAGCTGGAGAATCCATGAGACAAAATATGGCGCGTCTTTTTGGTAAGGAAAATGTTGTATCAAGTGATTTGTATGGCAAAATGACCAATTTGAAACAAACAATTGACTCAGCTAAGACCATAGAAACAGTTGATAATGCAAATTCATTAGCAAATGAGGTTAAGACTGCATTTGACAACGATAAAGCAAGGATAACTGGGACACCTGTTCAAGCGCCTGCGCCTGTGATCGCACCCACAAGTCAAACGCCGGGGTCACCATCTGTTTCTGAAACAGAATCAACATCATTATTGAATAAACCAGAATCCATGTCGGTGGTTTCAACCGAGGTTCCGGTTAAATGACATTATCACACCTGCATTTTGACATAAAAAATGAAACCATTTTATTTTTTATATGAATTAAGGTTTAATGTCGTTTTGTGTGAAATTTGTGTTTTCGTCGAGACACTCTGGCAACCTTTTTGTCTTTCTTGTGTTTGCGACTTTTTGCTTTGTGTAAGCGGCGCGTGAGTTTGCCACCCCTTGATGCCACTGATTGTTGGTTGGCCACTCCTTGTGCAGCATTTATGTCGGCGACTGCAGTGTTTGCAGCATTTATATGTTCTTGAGAAACAAGATTGTGATGGTTATCCAGGATCTGTTTATCTTCATCTGTCATAACTGGGTCCCCATTTGCATGAGTCAACCTTGGAGGAGCGGGTGGTGGATTATTCCCAAAAAACAACACATAATTACTTTTGATGTTAATGTTCGCTGGCAATTGATACAAATAGTTGTATTGTGGTGGTGGAACTCCTTTGTATAAAATGGGAGGCTTGAATCCGGCATTTTTGATAGGATAATCATATTTGGGATCAGCAATGGCTTGTTTTAAAACAACTATGAATTCGTTCGTCATTTTAGAATCTTCCAAAAGCACAGATGAATCAGTTTGCGTGGGAGCAGCAGCTTGAGTAGGAACAACAGCAGTTTGGGCAGGAACAACAGCAGTTTGGGCAGGAACAACAGCAGCTTGGGCAGGAGCAGCAGGACTAGCTTGAGCAGGTTCAGCTTGAGCAGGAGCAGGAGCAGCAGGACTAGCTTGAGCAGGAGCAGGAGCAGCAACAGCAACAGGTTGAGGTTCTGCAGCCACTTTATTATTTTTTCCGAAAAGTTTATTTAAAAACCCGCCATTTTGTATTTTGCCTCCTGCTGCTTGCGACATCGTTTCATTCACTCGAAATGGAGTCAAATCAAAAAACACACACTTGGCTATAGGTGCTTTATTGAATCCATACCAGAGCACACGCATCATTGTGTCTCCTGCCTTTATATTAAGAGCCGCTGGACTGACTGCAGCAGCGGCAATGTCTTCGTTTTGCAATCGTTCCACATCCAATGAAACGGCAGAACTCATGTCAACTCCACCTGCAAACATGATTCCACAATAGGTCAAATGATACAACATTGATGAAATGTTCATTGTGGTCTTTCGTTGGTCAGTGCACACGGGTGCTTTGGAAAAATCAGCAGTCATGGCAGGACGCTTGTGTTCCAAATTCAAACACCTGGTTGAAACCTTATTTGTTATGAAAGCATTGCCGTTAGAAAACATTGTTTTTCCAGATTCAATATCGCAATCCATTGTTATTTTTTCTCGTTGGCCTTTTTTAAATTCAGAACATGGGTGTTGATATCCAATCTTGGGCAACGCTGTCACCAAGTCCAGCGTAGTCACTACACGCAAATAAGATATTCTTCCTTTGACATTTGAATCAGGCATAACGACCCCTGCTGCATCTGCATCTGTTTTGCACAAATCGCCTGCTTGAGTCAAACAACAAAACGCAGCTGCTTCCTTGGTGCCATATATACGAGGAGATGCAAGCGAATAACATCCGATGTTGATATCAAAAATGGAAGTGGAAGCACCTTCCATGCTCGATAAATTCGAAGAAATTTGCTGAACATATTCACCTGCAAATGCAGTGGCCATTGCCCCACCTAATGAATGACCCGTTGTCAACAGCTTGATTGAACCGGGGGCAAGTTGCACCTCTGGATTCAGCTCGGTTGCCACATCAACCGCCATCTGAAGAATGATATGAATCTGCTCTTGCAAAATTTTAAAAATGCCAATCAAGCCATCATCAATTATTCCATAAAACTTAACCAGTTGGGTTGGAGTCAATGAACTAGGACGCGAATACGCCGCTGCAGACTTTGCATTTGCAGTGCCTCGAAAGACAATCCATACCAAACTGGGAGCGCGTCTATCTCCAAACACATACGTGGTTCCATAATTTGAATCTGAAATGGCGCGAAACACGAGCATCGGATTGTCTTTTAGCATAAGCTCCGGTGCACAGTTCAGCGCGTCAGGCGTCAATGATGCTGGATTTTTTTTATCCTCTATCATTTTTCTTCTCTCTCCAAGGATGATGTTCACCTTTTCAGCCCACGATGCAACATCAGATGCTTTTCCAAACGCATCCATGGGCTTTCCGTCCGGACCATAATTTGTTATGCAGTCCAATGTCAGTGTGGTGGGCTCGACACCACTTGCATTCAACGCATCCACGGTTATAACATTCAACCCCCACCGCTTATTACCCGCAATTGTGCCAACTAGGTCTAACTTCAACAACACCTTATCGTCTAACAGTCCCTTTATTCCATTTTTAGTTACTTGATTCTGCATCATGGAAAGAACGCTGGTTGTTGGCAAGGCACCGCCACTGTTATCATCCGAACCCACTGCCACACCATTGTTAATATTACCTATTTCATCTCCAAAAATTTCGGTGTATCTTCCTAAAAATTGCTGCGGATTCAAGTATGACAAACGCGAATGAACTGCCGACCACCACGCAATGAAATAATTCACAGAGTCTGTCATTGTTTAAGTTTACGTTTACATTAGTTTCATATTTTATTATGCAATGCATCAAATATTTCAATTAATTAAATGAATACATCAAAATTCTATTTAATTTGTGAACAAATCCAAGATTGCACGCAACGGTTCGTGCCTGCAACTGCACAAACAACTCAAGATTTTTAGAGTAGTTAAATGTTTTAGATGCATCATACAGTCGTTGCATTTGTGTGTAATATCGCTTCATTTCATGCTGTTCTTCCGAATATATACCATTTTTCACAAGCAGTCGCTTTGTTATGTAGAAACAATTGTGTTTGAAGTCCCACTGAAACCAATGCTCGTCTTTCATGTGCCGCTTCCCTGCATCCAAAAATGCGCCTAAAGTTATTTTCGCATCCTTGTCTTTGAGAGAAATGTCCTTCATGACTGCGTTTTTAATTCGCGGCTCCTTCATTTTTAACAAAGTCATGGTTGATGTCTTGTCCAGCATCAAATGTGCCCCGTCTTCCATCTCAAATATGAGACCGCAATGAAACGGTAGAGCATCCGCGTGTGCGCGCAAATAATCCGGCATGGGCTCGGTGCAATGGTCAGATTTCGCGTGCTCCGCCATCATTTCAGTGTATAAATCAGTCAGGCGTGAAAGCGTAATTTTGTTATACAAATTCAACAACTTTTTAGGAACTCTCCTGTAATAAAGACGTATTGACTTTATGGGTTTATTCTTGTAATGACGCATGTTTTCACAAGTCTCATTCAAATAATCACATGACGGTTGCAATGCAAAATAGCTCCAAACACGGTTTGCAAAAGAGGACACAACGCGTTTCACGATGTCCACCACTTTATCCGAGAGAAATGTGCTTAAAAAATTGCAAACAGGCAAAGTGCATGCAATAAAAATTAAATATGCAATCAATAAGGTCATGCTATACAAAAATGACGCCAGCCCAATTGCATGTTGAAATACATTTGTCATTTCTATTGAAACTTGTCGTTCTCGATTATGTTAATTGCATACTATATTTTGAATTAAATTACACATTGCATATGTTCATGTTCATGCTTTCATCTACGCAGTGCAACGGGAAAAACGTGTCGCATTCGTATGTCCCCTCTATTTTCGTAATGCAGATTTCACCGATGACAATTTCACGGTTTGCATGCATTGTCAAAAACTGCTCATAAATGCTTGCGCCTCCAATGATCCACACTTCATCATACTTTGCAGACTCCAAATGTGCAAACAACTCCGAAATCGAAGAGAACCAATGTTCTTGGTCACCATGGTCGGATGTATGCGACGAGAGAATTAAATTGGCTCGACGGCGCAATGGTCGCACCGGAATGCTGAACCACGTGGAGCGACCCATGATGACTGCGTTGTTGCCTGCACCGGTTGTGCGCTTGGCAAAATGCGCCATGTCGGCCTTGCAATGAGGCCATGGCAGCTGGCCCTTGTATCCGATGCCGCCATCATGACACATCGCCACAATCAATTTGAATGTTTTCATAATGATTCATTGATGCATCATTATAATTTTAAATCGTGTTTTCAAATGAACATTGATGACTTTGAAACAATCAAATACGAGAGAAATAATCCAAAGAAATTCTTCGAAAACAAATCAAGTATGTTGTAAATCGTGTTCTTTATTGTGTAGGGAAGCACCGCAACAATGCCATACAATGACCAAAACACCAAAAAATACGCATAAATTTTCATACTTGTAGGATTCACTGCAACTTCATCCGTCGTCTTAATAAATCTCTCGTAGATGATGTAAAAATAAGCGATGAACGGCAAAAACCCAATGACAACTCCAGCAATCAACGGAATGACATTAACTTCACCCAAGTATCCAAACAAAAGCATGAGCCAATTCAAGCCGACAATTTGTGCAATTGGCACTGCATTTTCTCTCAAAATCTGGATCAAAGAAAGCGTTTTGCCTTCCCGAGTTTCTGAATTCAGATAAATGATGTATGCAACCAGCGTGATCAACATAGTCGGCGTGGTGAACGCCCAATCTGCATAGCGTTTGGGTGTTATATTTTTCACAGTATTAATGTTATTATACAACCAAACATAGAATGCACCTTCCACTGTTTGAACTGCAAGCTCTAGACCAAGTAGCTGTTTGATGAGCGCCATGCCCGGTGCGGTTCGGACAAACAATGCCAACACTTCGATTATCCCAGTGACAACCTGCACAATGATAGAAAAATACAATGACGAATGCAGCAAAGGCAACGACATTTTTTTTAAATATCTCTTTATATGATTTCACAAAAAAAACTTGCAACCATCCGTTTCTTGCTTAACGAACGATTCATTGAATTGAATTAGCAGGCGTGTCATTTTTATTAGAATTTCTCCGTATTTCCGGCACCAGTTTTGCAGCAGCATCTCGTTTAGCTCGCACGTGCTGCATGATTGACGCAGCCTGCTGGGGCGGACAGCACTCGGCCAATGCCTCGTTCAAGAATGACAGCGTAAGTGCCGGTGGTTGTCTGACATTGAATGCAAACCTGAGTGTGCCATCCTTAATTCGAACTGTTGCATGTGAGAGATTTTGCTCTGCAACGTGTGTCAGGATACTGGACTCCATTACGTTTCGAGACTCGCGGAGCTCGCGCGTTCGTTCATTCAGCTGTTTCAACTCATTGTCCAACTGCACCCAGCGTTGGATGCGCTGTTCCAAGGACGGTTGTGCTTGTGCCATGGTTATTTATTGAATCATATTCATGAAAATTGTTTATATCATATTTTCAATATAAAGACATGTGTCGTTATTAATAACGGTAAGGCAACCCTTGAAATGCAATAATTCTGACAAAATGTCATCCCCAAAATCAGTATTCTAAAAAAAAATTGAATTAATTTCAAACGCGCTTTGAAACCAATCAGTGTTATCAGAACAAGAAACAGAAGAATGTTTTCAAAGTCGTCGTCAAAGTCAAATGCCTTTACCAAGAATGCCCACACCACTTACCGTCCATCCACACACCCCAAGTGGGCCAGGTGGGCCATGGACAACAAGCATGAGAATCCCAATCCGGGGTTGAAAATGCAAATTTCCATTGAAGTTTTCCCGGCGCCCACATTGGATGAGCTGTGCGCCATGCAAGGCGCCATGCAAGCAGAGCTTCGAACCGGCCCTGTCAACGAAGACAAGCTCGCATTCCTGGACGCAATCAACCGGGAAGTCGAACGCTGCAACCCCAAACCCAAACCTTTGTGGATGCGAAGACCGAACCAATCCAACGCCCCACCAGCCCCACCGACGCAGCACGCGCGCATCGACATCGCCCAAGCCAAGGAGTTGAAAGGCATCCTGAAACCCGAGACACTGCGCCGAAAATTCATCTCCATTCCGGCGCTGATGCAGCAGATTCAAGCGGACATTCAATCGAAAGCGGACATTCAAGCGGCCATTCACAAAGAGATTCGAGAGAAAGCCGCGAAAGCCGCCGCGAAAGCAGCAGCGCAACGACAAGCGCCAAAAAAGCAAGCGGAGGAAGAGATTCCAATGAGGCAAATGTAAACAAAGAGACGAATGCAAAGATAGGTAAGTCAAAAAAAGGTAATGCAATGCAATATTGATATGTGTTTCATGCAACTAACACTTTTTTCATTGAATAACACATAATCAAAATATCACTCGCTTCCATAGTGTAGAGGTTAGCACATTGGACTTTGAATCCAATAACACGAGTTCGAATCTCGTTGGAAGCTTAAAAAAAGGCACCACTATCCCAATTCGTCTTTCCATATTGAAATATTTTATACATTTGTTAAATGCAAAATGCAAAATGTATAAAATGAATATTTAAAGTGGATGATTTTACTGAGCACCGCAGCCAATCTCGAGAGGCACGCGCATAAGGTCAGGAGCAATCGTGGTGTTGTTCCAGGGACCAACGTTAAGCTGGGGATTGGGAGGCTCGGAGCGAACCTGGAGGTTGGCGTTGCGCAGGGTGTTGCCGATGGTGTCAATGCCGATGAGTGCACCAGCACTGAGAAGGTTGACTCCCTTAAGGTCGCCGGCGCCAACAGGGTTCAACTGAGCCCACTGGCTGTTGACATCCCTGGGCAAGAGCTCAAGGGGGTCCACAGTCTGCCTGGGAGTGCAGCTAGGGGGAAGACCTTGCATGGTGGTGGTGGCACCACTTGAAGGGGCATACTGAATGTTCTCTAAACCAGTGGAAGGATGAACGTTGCCAATGTCAGCGGTATGTTGACCAGAAGCTTGTTTGTAGTATTGTTTGCGCTTTTCAGGGCTCAACTTGTTGGGGTCAACAATCTCCATGCCTTCAGATGATGACTTATACTGAGAAAGTGCCCAATACAATACGATTGCTCCTAAAACTATCACAACAAAGTGATTTTTAAGTGTGTTCAACAAATTGTTCATGATTGATTGTCTGTTATATAAAAATCATGATAAAATATTTTTTTGTTTTAACTTTTATTCTACATTTTATGATTCATTCTCGTCGCAATTGCCATCGCTGCAACTCTCGCTATAAATGTCGCTTTCATCGCTTTCACTATCATTATCTTCCAACATATAAGTTGTTTTAATTTGCTTGGCTTCTAAATATGCAGCTATTGCATTCTTCTTAAGTTCTCTCGCTTTTTCTTTTGCAATTCGATACATATTGTAATAAACCTCTGATGGCTTTTTCAATTTGAGATGCATGTGTTCCAATTCTTCTAAAACATCCAGGTTCACTTCCTGCATTTCTTCTTCCTTGGGAACAACGGCGGTGTCTTCAATAACTTCTTCCTTGATAATGGGGTCTTTATGAACGTGGTCTTCATGAACAGATTCTTCATTGACTTCATTAACAACAGGTTCTTCATTGACTTCACTGACAACCGGTTCTTCATTGACAACAACCGGGTCTTCATTGACAACAAAAGGTTCTTCCTTGATGAGAACGTGGTCTTCATGAATGGTGTCTTTAAGAACGGGTTCTTCTGAAGTTGGCTCACTCACTGATGCTTGGTGTTGTTGTCCTCCTTCATGGTTGGGTTTTCGAATCACACATGACTGAAATATGGGAACATTGGACACAAGCAACACTTGCTTGAGAGCAACTTCAAATTGAAAACTGCGTGATGTGAATTTAATGCCTTGAAACTCCAAAACAGCATACATCTGGTTTTCTGCCTTAATGTGCTCAACTGAAACGGGACGCTCATTTTCGTCAAACACCGAACACGACTGAGCTCCTGCTAAATGTTTCGAAGGCTGTATATGAGCACGTATTAGATAGTATTTTCCTCCTTTATAAGGACGAACCGGAGACGTGAACCCTGCCTCAATATCCGACTTTTCTATATCGGCACTAATCCACACGTTCCGTTTTTCATAAATCATGCGAATTGCATCTCCTTCCAATGCTTCCAGCCACTCCAAAAATGCCACATCATGACTGCTGAACATCAAATCAATGTAGGGCCGTTTTCCCTGAACCACCGCTTGTCGAGACACACACTTGGGTGTTTGAATGTAAAGAGGCGCATCCTTGTAATACATCATGGCAAAGAAAGCGCCACCCTGCAACCCATTTGGTGGTGCTAAATGCAAGCGCTTATGGTCAAACGTCGAATCGGGCAAATGCACTTGGTCTGACATGTGTCTAGTGTTGTGTGTCCAGTCGTTGTTGCAGCATCCAGAGAAAATAAACACGCAAGAATGACGTATATTTTTTAGCACGTTCATACAAAGCAATGGCAATGATGCGAGAGAAAATCATCGACCAATGTCTGCAAGTCATGAAACGGGATGATGTGAAACAAGAATTGAAACAACTTTTTCATCCAGTTATCGACTTGATTATGCAGGAAATTTATCCTTATATTTATTTGTCTGTCATATTTGTCATCATCAGTTTTTTGCTCACACTCGGAATATTTGTCATGTTGATTCGCACTTCTCTTTTGAAAAATGTTTCCATTCCCACAATCATCAACTCGTTTGAAGGGGTTTAATGTTGTAGATGGCATCATCCGTGGGTCGCACTCTCATGTTCACAAAATTGGTCGCAATGATCCATGCATGCGGCATCATAATAAGCAACAACCCAATCAACCACCGGGTGGAAACGTTTGACTGATTCAAACTCAGAATATAGTTTGACATAAACAAATACAAAATGATTATTTCAGAAAGTATCCAAAATGTGGCTGACTTGGGCCTGTTGTCATCTTTGTTTGAATTATCGATGATTTGAATGTATTGAGCATTGAAAATAATGGATGCTGAATATAGTCCAATCAATAAAACCACAACAAAAATTCCTAGTTTAGGCAATTCAGCGGGAGACATCAAAACCCAAAGCATGCACCCTAAATATAACACCATGCACGAGTCTTGAATTATGGAAGAAATTGCAGTCATGCTGTCGCTAGATGCAGTATCTATTACGAGTTTCACAATGAAACCCGAAACAGGAAAATATTGCAACGTTTTTAACAATGCAGGACGAACAGTTGCATTTGTTGACACTTGAACCGAAGACATTTGAGAGAAATGTTGTATAATATAATTGCAATAATGGGCACTTATATTAATTGCATATTTTTAAACAATCAAAATGCAAACCAACTAACACACCAAAAAGTATTAAATAAACATTATATATAAATAATATAATTGAATTTAGACAGTCATGAGCAAGTATGTGCTAAAAAATGACCATCCATTGATTCCAAGAGAACAACGATTCTCCATTGATAGAAAATTGCTCACCGTGCATTCTGAAGACCGCGATATCACCAAATGGCCCAGTTCAAACCACTTTGAAATCCAGTTGCCACAAACATACACCAATGTGGAAACGCTCGCACTCGTTGAATACAACTTTCCAGTCTACTACTATACATTTTCAAATCAAAATCAAAACACCATCATCACAGTTTATGTATACAACACTGGCGGTTATGGAGCCACGCAACCCCCGCTTAAAATATCCATTGAACCTGGATTTTACACTCCACAACAACTTGCCACAGAGATGGAAAACAAACTCAATTTGGGCATGCAAAATTTGGGCGACCCATCACTCGCAAATTACAACAACTTTCGGGTGTATTATGACGAAGTCCGCCAACGACTACTGTTTGGAAATATCGCAGACCCATTCACATTCATTTATAACAAACCGGAAAGCTATTACGACGCTCCATGCTATGCATGTCCTCCTGCCGTTCAGGGTGCGCAAGTCATCACTGACTCAAAATGGTGTCAAACCAGCAAATGGTTTCAATACACCAACTGGGGGCTAGGCTACAATCTGGGGTTTGTAAAGTGCAACAATGGTCCAAATACAAGCGATGCATCGGCAGTGTCCGTCGACCAAAAAGTATATTATGTGAATTCCAGTTCAAGCTCGCAAGGAACCACATGGCTCCCTGTTGGTCCAAGCAATCCGGGATACGTGTTAATTCCACCAAATCCACCCAGTCTAAATGGTGATTCTGCAATGTATATGGAAATTGACAAATACAATTACCAGGATGAAATGCAACCTTACTCTGAAAACACCAGCGGTGGCCGTTGCAACGACTACAATGGAATTGTCAATGCATCATTTGCAAAGATTCCTCTTTTGACAAAACCCACCCAAATCGTGTCTCAACTTGAATATCAATTTGGAAATAACCCTCCTGACACGGCGGAAGGCATCAGCTCGTTTTTTCCTCCTTTGGATAAACTCAGCAAACTGAAATTCAAGTTTCGATATCACAACGGCACTCTTGTTGACTTCGGCGGACAGAATTTCAGTTTCACGATTGCGCTATACTGTTATCGCGACGAAATTGCGCGTTCCAAAGGGTTGCGCATTCCTTTTATTACACCGGGTTCATCATCCACTTCATCATGATGTGCGACTTATTGACATGTTATAAATGACGTTTTGATTCGTGTCCCAAAATTCGGTCACGACTTTTGAATTATCATTCATGAATGTGTGCGATGCAAAACCGGTGACAATCTTGAGCCACATGCTGTGAACCCGCTCACCAGGTTTGTGCACATTTGCAGCAGTGTCATTCTGTCGCAGTATGTGTCCAATCACCATTCCACCAGCACCACTCGTCAGGTATTTGGCATTGCCATTGATTGAATAGTGCTCCAAATTATGAGCATGCCCATTTATATACAAATGAACACGGTCATCGCTCAACAACTCTTGAAAATTTTCCACGTCGATTTCATTTGCCTTGTGATGTCCCACCACAAAAACCCATTCGTTCTCAGCATCAATTGAATCAAGTGTATGATTGAACCACTCGAGTTGCGGTTTACACTGCTGTTCCAATATGTTTTCATGAAACCGGCACGGGTCTGCAATCGGCTCGCATGTTGGATACTGGAGTCCACATGGGTCCCATTTTGCGCGGTCGTTTCCTCTGTAATCCGCAACACATGGATTTGTGTCCAACACAATGATGTTCAAAATCATGGACGGCGCCAGCTCAACACGCCTGTGATAATAACGCCCATCCATAATCCATGTGGGAACAGTTTCATTCAGCAAGAGCTGCGCATCCGGATTGAATCCGTAGTCATGATTTCCCAATGCATTATACCATGGCACCCGAATTGAGCCAAACAAACTAACAAAATCTTCATTGATTTGCGGGTCGCTGCTATTCTGTATTCCACAGTAGTAAAAATTATCGCCTGGATTCAACACCAGCTTCGGCTGATGCTGGCCCACATAATGCTGCAATGCATTCGCAGTTGATTCTGCATTTTTTAAGTGATATCCACCCAATGCAGCTGACCCCCAGTCCCCCACTGAAAGAATGTTTACTTGCTGTGCATCCACAACACTTGATGATGCGCAAAGCAATGCACAAAGCAGCATGTGTAAATGTATTTTCATTTTACTAAAAATGAAGAAAGAATTTTATTCATTTTTTTGTGGAATCAGGTTTCATTTCTTTTTGACAGGCGTCGTTGTCGACCACATCTCCAATATCCGTAAATCACACGTCTTCCAGTCTTCCTTGAATCCACGCAGTGAAACAAATGCAGGCGTAGTCATTTTCGGATTCTTGTAATATATGTAAGGACCATATTGCCCTGTTCGCACGCTTGTGTATGAATTTATTTCACGAAGGATGGATGGATTTGTTGAGACAGCCGCAGGTGCAGCGGTGGTCTCGATGTAGCGCACTGCATCCTCATATGAACACTCCACGGCATCAACATCCGTGTTTATGGCATCTGTTTGACCTTTGGGTTTAAGATGATTGAGAGATTTCTTGTTATCTCCCCACGTTAAATATGGACCATATTTGCCAGTGCGCAAAAACAGGTCGATTCCTTTATACTTCCCCAACAGTTTGCATAAATTTTTCGCGGAATTTCTCTCGGATGAAGGTTCGTTCAAACCATTTGTTTCTTCATTTGAAACACGCGCAACATGTTTCGTTGCGCTTGTTGTGATTTTTGGCAAACACTTGGCATTTAACCCGTCGTTCAAACGGTCCACACATGTAAGGCATTCGCCACACACATCTCCCCACCGTTTTTGTCCAGATGACACCAGGTCCAGTTGATGCTCCATGCGCTTCGTGTAGTCATAATCAAACAGTTCTGCAAAATGAGCACACAAAAATTCCACCACGTTTCGACCAAGCGGTTGAATGACCAACCGATTTCTCTCGTTTCCAAAATCACGCTCTTCTACAGATTGACTCAGGACCCCGCCATCCAGTTCATAATTAATGCAACTCACACGCCGCCCTGGCACATCCTGTTTTGCAACGTATCCACGCTCTTGTATTTTATGCACCAAGCTGGAAAATGTGGATGGACGCCCGATGCCGCGCTCCTCCAACACGCTGACAAGGGACGCTTCCGAAAAATGCGACTTCAACTCACGCACCTGCATGCGCGACTGCAGCTTATTCGGCTTTATCACCGAGTTCGGTGCCACAGCTTTCAACAGCAACCAACCACTAGTCGCATCATCCGGCTTGGGTTGCGATGCCACTATGCGCCAACCAGCAAACTCCACGCGTTCAATGGAATACCGGTAGTCTCGCTCCTCCGGCGCTGAAATGCTAGAAGTCAGAGTGCTTCCTGTGCACGGTGCCATGCACGTCTCTGCTGAATGACGCCAAATCATGCGATACAAACGCTGTTCCTTTGCTGTCATGGTGTCCGGCACCTCCGTGCAGTTCATCGACGTGACGTGCACCGCCTCGTGCGCTTCTTGCGGTCTGACATCTTCCACCGCATCATCCTCCACTTCAACTGGCTTCGCCTCCCGCTTTTTTTTCACCACAATGCGCTTCTTCTTTTCAGGTTTCGCATCTGTCGCATCCACCTCCTCTCGTTTGTTATATTTCTCACCCCATTTTTCAGTTATGTATTCGCGTGCATGCTCCAAAAATGGCACGGAATATACGCGACTGTCAGTTCGTGGATATGTTATGTATCCGCCTTCATACAAATGCTGACACGCCAACATGGTTTCTGCTGGAGACAAATTCATCTCGTTGCTGGCTTGCTGCTGAAGCGACGACGTGGTCAATGGTTGCGGTGCCGGTTTTGAAAAGGGTCGCACCTCTGGTGCACCAATCACGTGCTCAAATGTGGCAGATGCCTTCAAAAATGCAGAACACGCGTCTGCGGTGTCATGCCCCTTGCTGAGCTCGTATTTCAAATTCAGTTTGGTGAAATAGCCCACCGTTTCAAAAACGACGCGCCCCTCAGCGGCATCAATGGCACGCTGATTATCATAGATGAGACGCAAAGCCGGCGTTTGACACCTTCCTGCCGAAAGAGACGAGCCTTGCACATAATCCCACAGTGCAGGACTGACTTTGAATCCTACCAACATGTCCAGCGCTTGTCTTGCAATTTGGGCATGCACCGCATCCATGTTGAGGAGCTGTGGCGACTGAATGGCTCGCTCCAATGCAGGCTTTGTTATTTCGTTGAAAACCACGCGCTTTGTAGTCGCAATCGGCAAGTCAAAAAGACGGCACACATGATACGCAATTCCAGCACCCTCGCGGTCATTGTCCGTCATGAGATACGTTTCATTGCACTCTGCAATCAGTGCTTTGATTTTCTCTATTTGTTGTTTCTTGCTTTCCACTATGTGAAACTTGGGGACATCGGCGAAAGTGGTGTCAATGTCTTGGAGACCAGTCAACTCTTGCAGATGACCAAATGTGGCCGCACAAACGTATTTATCGGCACCCAAGTGAGAGACAATGGTGCTGCATTTTGCAGGTGATTCCACGATAAGCAGAATCTTATTCTTGTTGCTCTTTTTCAACATCGGCAATGTTAATACATGATTATGGAATGCATTGTGTATTTATATTGATTTTGCATTATCAACTTGTTGCGTCAACATCTTCAATGATTATTAATGTGTTAATATTGAATAAATTAAATAACAAAATAACAAAATAATCATTTTTCAATTGCATCATGACAACCATTTTAGTTTCAGGAGGACTTGGGTTCATTGGTTCTCACACAGTGGTTGAGTTATTGAATTCCGGGTTTAATGTTATCATTAATGACAATTTAGTGAACAGTTCAGTCACGGTTTTCACTAAAATAATGGAAATTGCGAAAATTACCGATAAATCACGATTGAAATACTGCAGCATTGACGTTCGAAACGGTGCGCAACTGGATAGTTTGTTCAAGAATTATCCAATATATGCTGTGATGCATTTCGCATCGCTCAAATCTGTGGGTGAAAGCATAAAAACACCTCTCGATTATTATGACAATAATGTGTCTGGAACAATTACTCTGTTGCAAGTCATGGCCAAACACAACTGCAAGAGGATTATATTTTCATCATCTGCAACAGTGTATGGAACAAATGATTATCCCGTATGCGAAGATGCAACCACCGGCAATGGAATAACCAATCCATATGGCAGAACGAAACACATGTTGGAGAATGTGCTGGAAGACTTGTGCAAGTCAGACAATGCGTGGTCTGTGGTCGTTTTGCGGTATTTCAATCCCATCGGTGCACATCCATCGGGCCTCATCGGAGAAAACCCGAATGACATTCCCAATAACTTGTTCCCCTATTTGCTCAAAGTGGCCGCCGGAAAATTAGACAAGTTGCGAATCTTCGGAAATGACTACAACACCCGTGATGGCACATGCATCCGCGACTTCATACATGTAGTTGACCTGGCGCGAGGACACATTGCATCGTTGGATAAATTAAATGGCACAGGAATGAATGTTTACAACCTGGGAACAGGAAATGGAACCACCGTTTTAGAATTAATATGCGCATTTCAGCGCGTCAATGGCATCAAATTGAATTATGAGTTTACTCAAAGGAGAGACGGTGATTTGGCCATCGTTTATGCCAATTCGGAGAAGGCATTTCGAGAGATTGGATGGAAGGCAATACATTCGATTGATGACATGTGCAGAGATGGATACAATTTCATAAAAAAATTGTAGACGCTTCTTAAAACATCTTTTGAAAAGAAGCAGTTGTTCTGCTAAACAATGGTGTTGGAATGCTGGATTTCACGTCTTTTTGCATTTGATGGGACATATTCGTTTTTTTTGTTGCTGATAGATTCATTGCGACTTTTGGTGGCTTCATGTCGAACACAGGAACATTGAATATATGTCCCACCCACTTGACAAAATTAGAAATCCATTCATATTTTGAATGCGTTTTAATAAACTGTGCATTTATCAATAGCATAAAATCGAACATGGTTTCTTTTATTTTTTCAACGTCCGCAACGGCATCCGGATGCGACAAATGAATCGGTGTTGTTGGAATGATGCGTCTAATAAATTCCGGACGAAGTCGTTTGCACAAATACTTTTTGAATTCCAACGAATCAGACATTATGTGTAAGTTGGGAAATTTTGACATTTGGTAACCAGCGAGTTGAAGCAATTCGTTGTATTTATTTATATCTGTATTCGAGCCATCGTTTATGAGTTCTTGGTCTCCTAACCGGAAATGAGCAATTGCATAATTGTTTGGAATGTCATACTTGTTGCGCGTCTCAATGAAATATCTCTTAAATTCATCAGTTGGATGTAGTATAAAACGCATAAATCGTTTGCAATCATTCGTCATTGCATCCGTGGGGGTGCAGTTTGTTGTTATCAGCAATGGCTTGTCTTGTCTCAATTTGCTTCTTATAACACTTTCTAAATTTTCTTTAACGGTGTGTCTCATGTCGACAATTTCTGATTGATTTTGTAAAACATAGTTTGAATACATGTGTTTTCGCGAAACCAATAATTTTGAAACAGGATGCAGTTGCGTGTCAACAATCAATTTAAAGTTCATGCGTTTAGACATGTTGTATAATTGAATCGTTCCACGCAACATGTCGCCAAATCCAGCGTCTAGAAATTGTTTCCACACCATGATAACAACATTATCCATATTGTGATGCAATGATTTTTATATATTATGATTTAATAAATAAAAATCGGTTTGAGCGAGTGTTTGAAAAAATCACTTGCGTCTGGAATAAAAATGACGGCGATTGCGTCTGGATTTGTTCCGCCGATAGTGTTTTTGTTTTTGTTTGTGGGTTCTGCTTTTGTCAGAATACAACAATTATTTAATGTTTGCGCGTAGAACGACGAGAATGACGAGAATGACGTGTCTTGTGTCCACGACGAGACTTTTGTTTGTGTCCACGACGAGACTTTTGTTTGTGTCCACGACGAGACCTTTGTTTGTGTCCACGACGAGTCTTTTGTTTGCGACCACCAGCATATTCTGGTTTTAATTCAAATATGTCTTCTATATATTCATATACATTCCATGGTGATTTGGAAGTCGTGGTGATCTTGTTAAAATCATCTATGATTGTTTTTATCGTTGAACCCAAAAATTTCATATTGCAATCGTATGAGCCGGCGCAAAATTCATCAAGTGTGGGCAATTTTTTGCGTTCGACGATGTGTCCTTGGCTGTCGAGCACACTTGTGCTGATCAACAACGGAAAAAATGATTTCACATAATCAATCACCCTTTTATTACTGAACAAAAAAGAATTCATTCCCATTTTAATAGCAGAATACTTCAAACCTGTTTTAAATTTTATACGGCCTTCATCCTTCTTGATTTTTTCTATTATTCGATTCATTGTGGGTTCATCAAAAAAATCGAGAATGGTTTTTGATTGGAGTTTGGATTTGAGATCATTGAGTTCGGCGAATTCTTTGCACTGCATGGCGTCTGTGAGTTGTTTCTCGATGTCTTGGCCTTCTTTAAGTTCGTTCTCGAGCCTTGCCTTGGTTGAGGCGATTTGTTCGAGTGTTTTTTTGGTTGTGGATGCGGATTTGACTAGTTCAGCTAATTCATTTTCGATTTTTGTTTGGGCATCGACGTTTTCAGTGAGTTTGACCTCCTCGAGTTGTTGTTCGAGGTTGGTAATTTTGGCGACTTGTGCCTCGAGGGCGAGTTGCATTGTTGTTTCGCGTCTGACTTGACTCTCGAGATTTGTTTGGGCATATTTGATGTCTTTGAGTTTTTGTTCGAGGGTGTGGATTAATTGGATGTTTTTGTGCTGGATGAGTCGATTTACATCACCACATAATGCATTGCAAGAATCAAGCAGGTCTTGTGCAATTTGCAGTGACAAACCGTCAATGACGTCACTATCCATGGTTTTGTCTTTTATGTAATACACAAATATTATTTAAAGTTGCTCGTTTTGAGGTTGATGTTTGGCCTTATATTGGCTCCATGATATTTTTTTGGCAGCAGGCAATGATGAAAACTCTGACTTGGAATGCTGCTTGTCCAGCTTTTCCGATTTTTTCAACGCACTGTCAATGTAAATTTGCTTGAGCAATTTGCCAACTTCAACCGACGCCTCGTGCTGGTCCACTTTTCCGTCTTCAATCATTTTTAGCACGCCCAACAACTTGCCTAAAATTGACAAATCGATTTCATCCTTTTTCACCTTGTTGAAAATATCGGTGTAGTTGTTAAAAAGAAATGAGCACCGATTCACGCACATCATGTCAAACTGTTCCGGGTTGCTTCTAGCAAGACGCGCGTAGTCGCGTTTCAAATTGAGGAGTGTTGCAACATCAGCATGAATGAGCATGCTGTGTTTTAAATCACGAATTTGCGATGTGTTGTCAGCAGCATCATTTGCCTGAATCATTTTTTCCAACTGAAGACGGTCCAAGCTATTCATTTTGCAAAAAAATATTGTGAACTATGCTGATATAATAATATTGATACAACAACGATTTTAAATGCTTTTTTAAAAAATATAGTTATATTAACATATATACCAACAAAAATGACAACTCCAACTCCAACTCCAACAAATTCAAATCCATACGGACATGTGGTTGTAAAACCCGATATGCCAAACACAACCATTAATTCAGCAATTCCTGCCCCGGTTTCAACCACAAATGGTGCTAGTGTGATTGCCGCATCTCAACAAAGAAATGCAGCGCACAATGCACTGGTGTTGCAACAAGCCGGTAGAAAAATTGGTGGAAGGTCCAGGCGCAAGGACCGCAAAAAGAAGTCCAAAAGGTCAAAACATCACAAAAGGTCAAAACGGTCCAAAAGACACAAGCGTGGTGGCTCCATCATAACAACGACAACGACAACCACAAACACAACTCCATCGCCCAAACCATCGATTGCACCTGTGCCGCAATTCTCCGGCGCACATAATGCCGGAGCAAACACAAACAGTTTGGCTGGCAATCATTTGTTGATGAAAACTGGTTCACAAGCGGTATACGATGACCCAAATGCCCCAGGAACACACACAGTCGTTAACTGATAAAAATGCATTTCAATGCAATAAATCCAAATACAAAATAAAATTATATTTGGTTTTTATAGTGATATAAATTGATACAAACTAAATGCAAACTTCAACTGATGATGTATCAAAAGTGGTAGAAGTTCCAGAGCAGTTTGGGTCGGACCCTCCATCAAAATTTGGAACATGCATACAAATGTTATTAGTGATTGCATATTACATTGGACTGGACGTTGCCATATTCATGTTGATTTATATTAAGAGTGTAAAAGACAATTGGCCATTGTTCAAATGCAGTCCGGTTTACATGATGACCGCATCATTTTTCGGATACGACACTGAAACCAACTTTCAACAGTGCATCCAAACCATGCAGACCGGATACATGAGTGTGTTGATGCAGCCCGCAAACTACATCATGTCGGTTGCTTCTGGTGCAATTGGAGGCTTAATGAATGGATTGAATGATGTTCGCGGTTTCATGAACAATTTTAGAGTCAATTTGACTGGAGGCATTCAAAACATTTTTGGCATATTCCTCAACATGTTGGTGCAAATCCAAGTCATGGTCATCAAAATGAAAGACATGATGGCCAAAAACATCGGCATCATGACTACCATGCTGTATACCATGGACACCAGCGTGCAAACCATGGAAAACACTTGGGCCGGTCCAATTGGAAAAGTTGTGCGTGCGCTTTGATTAAGGAAAACCATGCAATCACCAACAACCAACCACCAACAACACAATAACACTTTTGTTTTGCAAAGCGCTTGAAAAACAAATAATGACAAATAATAATAATAAGGAAAGAAGGAGGAACCTCCCATGAGTCAACCAGAAAATGACAATCAAAATTTTGTAGATGTGTCGTGGTTCAAATTCATGTATAAAAACAAAGTTCATGACGATTACATGAGTTGCATTGCATGGTCAACCATCATAATTTTCGCATACTGTTGCGGTTATGCTTATTTGAAAATACGCGAAAACACGCGGTTGATACAAACCAACTGGATTCAATACAGATGCAATCCAGCATACATGATGTTTGCCGGAAATGTTATGCTACCCAACGGAACAACCAAAGAAAAAATGAATTTCACTGAAACAAATTTTGAATATTGTGTGCAAAATGAACTGAAATCGATTTCGTCCCTTTTCATGGAACCAATTTATTATGCGCAATCTCTCGTAATCAATGTGTTACACGCTATTGCAGATGTACTGAATGAGATACGCACACTAATTGACAAAATCCGAGATGCGATTTCTTCCATTATCTTGGACATTATGAGTCGTGGACTCAACGTGATGCAGCCCATAATCGGAATGTTCTTGAGCATGCGCGACATGATGGGAAAGGTGCAGGGCATTATGACGGCTTCTTTATATACATTGCTTGGAATTTATGATACACTGCAATCCGGACTTCGCTCCACATTTGAAGTCATTGTCATCATTTTGATTGCAATGGGTGCTGCAATCATTGCTTTATGGGTTGCAGTTGCAATTGCCGCCGCGTTTGGACCATTTGGAGTTCCGGTTGTCATCGCTTCCACTGCTGCCGCAACCGTAATGACCGCAATTTATATTGGAATCGCAGTTCCATTAGGCATCATTGCGCACTTTTTGGCTGAAACTATGCACATACACGGTCTCTCATTGGTTCCTGACCCACCCTCCCGATAACAATTTGAGTTTAGGAAAGTGATTACAATAAAAAAATATTTTTATTATATATAATCTCAAAGTCAACTTTTTAATGGAATTGAAGGTTCTTGGATACAGTGCTCGCATTGAGCTTATCATTCTCTTTGTTGTCATTGGTATTGTTTTAGGAGCCCACTTGTTCTGCAGTTGCACTTCATTTTCGGTTGGTGGCATGCCCTCCGATGTTGGAAGTGCACTTAAGGAAGCATTCACTCAGCAAACCGTGATGCTGGGTTCAGATGACTACGGTGCTCCCCTAAATTACAGCATGGACAGTGGCATCCCTGTCACCAACTGGGAAAATGCGGCGCGCAATTATGCCAGTCAAATGGGCAACCAAGACAACACCAAGTCTGGACAGTTCTACAAGGGCGGTCCAATTCCTTTACCCCCTGGAGAACTTCTTATTTTTGCTCAAAATCAAGTCAAGCCCGAGTGCTGCCCCAGCTACTATTCTTCTAGCACCGGCTGCGTCTGCACCAGCCAAAAGCAGTGGGACTACTTGAACGAGCGTGGCGGAAACCGCACTCTCACCACCGAGTTTTAAATCCACAAACACAAATTATTATATGTTTATAAAACATAAAAGACATTTTATAAGCATGAATACCATTTCAGTTGAACCTTCGTTCTCCTCTTCTCCCAACCCCAAAATTGCACCCATTGTGATTGCCGGAGCTGCATTTGTCGGACGCGCGGTTGCGGGAGGCGTCATTGGTGGTGCTGCCAGTTGGGGAGCTAACCGCATTCTCGACAATCGGTTTCCTGCCAGAAAATAAAAATTAATATATTGTTCATATTATATAACACATATTCACAATATGAACTCACAGAATACAACTTCAGCAACACCTGCCGCAATGTTGTGCAGTCCTGCATTGGTTTATCTTGCCATTTCTTTTGTGGCGCTGTTGATATCTTGGGTGCAAAATCACCAAAACACAAACACATATTCAGCCGGCAACATCTCGTGCCCAGTTCAAAACACCGCATATGTTTTCATTCTGAAAATCTTGTGGTTCCTGTTTTGGACGTGGGTTTTGAACTTGCTATGCACCAATGGATACACAACCGTGGCATGGGTGCTCGTGGCTGTCCCATTTTTGGTATTTTTCACTCTGGTGTTTGGTTTAGCAAATGCAATGGCAAGCGGGACAAGGCCTTCCCCCGCACCCACTCAGGTTTCCCCAAATGCTTCTTACACTGTCGGAATCTCGGGAACCACTGCATACAATGGAAAGGCTTCCAAAAAGATGAGTCATGATACCAATGGCAGCACTGTTCTTGGACCCAATGAATACGTGTATGGAAATAAGGCCGACAAGATTGGATTTTATCCAAATGAAACTAACACCCAGTATTCCAGTTATTCCAGCTATGATGCCAACCTGGATAATCGTGCCAAGTTTTTGGACCGTGAGTCCAAGGGACTCGTTCAGCCACAACAGCAACAGCAACAACAACAGCAACAGCCACAACAACAGCAACAACAACAATAAAAATAATTATTAACATTTTGACAATTCAATCAATGTTAGAGCATTGATTGATTAAAATTATTTCGAGTTATTCATTGAATTTCTCTCAATGCTTTCCACGACGAATGCTTTTCTTGCCTTTCTTGTTGTGGTGCCTGCGAGTCTTTCCTCCTCTCCTGCCATGTCTGCTACCAGGACCTCTCCTACCAGGAACAGGCGGATTTGTACACTGACTCCTCACATGTCCAAGCTGTTCGCAATTATTGCATCTTCGATTTGCATTGGGATTGGCTGCTGCTGCTGCTGCTGCTACTACCGCAGCTGGAGGAACGAATGCGGATGCATCTCTATTTAATGACCTTGAAACCACCATTGGTTCTGCCACTGCGACTGCTTCTGCTGCCACTTCTGCTTCAGGAAAGTTATGTGAATAGGGGTGCACGCGAATATCTGGATTCCAGTTGTATCTTTCGAATGCACTCAGGCTCACACCAGGATTGGCACTTGGCATTCTTGGAGCTGAGTCATAAAAATCCTCATCTGTATCTAATATTCCAGACGGAACTAACCTTTCTGCACGTCGAATCCTGCGACTCACAGTTTCTCTCTGAAGTTGTTCATGACACCATTTGACCGTTGGCATGTCTCCACGCCTATTTGCATCCATGAACAAATCAATTAGTCTCTTTCTTATATGTGCATCAAAATCATTATTAGGTCGTCCTCGTCTGCTCTCGAGTTCATCTCTTCGGGTAATGAGATTTTCAACAAGACTTCTGGTTACGCTCATTTTGATTAAATGTTTTTATAAATAAACACAACATTAAATAATTAAATCAAAAAAAATATATTTTTTCAAATCGCTTGTTTGCAAACCTACAAATACAAGCTCATGTTCGGCCGGTCTGAATCATTCTTCTTAATTAGCTTGTCAACAACATCTTGGCTCACCGTGTAAGGAAACGACACCTCCAATGACTTTTCCTTCTCATCAAACAACTGCGTGCCTGGACGCATGAGTCGATGCAGGTTCAGCTTCGTGTAAACCGTTTCCAGGCAGCGCTTCAAATTACGCACACCTGACTCCTTTTGTGTGTGATTTTCCACAATGTATTCAATCACTGCATCTGGAATCACGATGTCGCCTTCTGCAAACGCAACCTCCGCACGAATGCGCGGAATCAAATGATGCTGTGCGATGTATGTCTTGTCCTTGGTGCTGTATCCAGTCGTCTTGATTTTATACATGCGGTCCAACAGCACTGGATTGACGCGACTCTCATCGTTGTAGCTAAAGATGAACAGACACTTGCTCAAATCAAATCCAACTTCCGAAAAGTACTTGTCGTGAAACTGCGAATTCTGCGAGGTGTCCGTCAAGTGCGTGAGAATGCCGACGATTTCATCGCCCTTTGACGTCTCGCTAATCTTGTCCAGCTCGTCAAAGTAGATGACCGGATTGCTTGACTTGCAGCGAATCAGGATGTCCACTATCTTGCCCCACATGCTGCCCTCGTATGTGTAAGAGTGTCCCTCCAAGAAGCTGCTGTCAGTTGCACCACCCAGCGCAATAAACGCAAAATCGCGACCCAGAATTTTGCTGATGCCTTCTTTGACAAGCGACGTCTTGCCCGTGCCAGGAGGTCCATGAATCGCAACCGCCGTGCCAATGGCAGCCGGGTTTGCAATCCACTGGCCAACCATCTGCATAATCTGCATCTTGGCGTCGTTCAAGCCATACACTGCAGTATCCAGCCGGGTTTTGGCATCAGTCATGAACTCATGACAACGTTCAACACCGTCTGCAATGGTAATTGGCAGATTCTTATTTTTGTTGAAAGGAATCTGCATAAAGGCATCCACCCAGTTCTTCAACTTGCAGTATTCACCACACCCGGGTTCCATGTATTGCAACATGCCAACTTTACGCAAAGCAACTGCTTTCATGTCGCGCGGAATGTCGGACTCGAGCAGGGTCAGCTTGTAAGGCTTTTCAATCGCGGTGACTTTAGCAACTGCCGCCAACTCATCAATCAGCGCACGTTGCTCCTTGATGGTCAGGTGTTTCTTGAAGTACTCCAAATCGTTTGTTGAACTCTTTCTGCGGAGCAGTTTACGAAACTTCTTTGAGTTCTTGCGCTTGTGTCGATGAGTGAGCTCCTCTAATTCCTTCTTGATTTTCTCTTCGGACTCTTTGAGCGTCTTGAGCTGCTTTGCCACGATGCGGTTTGTCTTGTCTTTAGATAGCATATCTTCATAGGTCATGCGCAACGACTGCATCATGGCAATCTCATCCATGCACTTTTTCTGCTTTGCCTCCATCTCTTCCATGTTTTCATCTTCTTCTTCGCTCTCTGATGATGATGATGAATAGTAGCTGTCATCGTCTTCATAAAATTCATCGTCTTCATCAAAGTAGTCATCATCCTCGTCGTAGCTGCCGCTGCTGTCAGTGTCTTCCGGAATGTAATCTTCATCACTATCATCGTCATCTTCAAATGCTTCGGTTTCTGGTGCCGGTGCCGGTGCTGGTGCCAGTTTTTTCTTTTTGCCAAAGTCAAGACGCCTGGAAATGTCGTCTTTTGGCGATGCAGTTTCATCGTCTTTGGGTTTTGGCTCAACATGTATGATGATGTTGAAATTTTGTTTTTGTTTTTTCTTCGACGCACTGGAAGAGCTCGCCTTTTTTGGAGCTTTTGGCGGGCTGGTCAATGCACTGCTCACCGGTGGCGTAATTGGCTCATCCGTTGCGGAAAATGCATTTTCAATGATTGCTTGAGCAATTGCGTCATCATTCTCGGTTGTCTTTTTTTTTGTGGATGGTTTTGTTGATGGTTTTGTTGATGGTTTTGTTGATGGTTTTGCAGTTGCGCTTGTATTGGACGTCGACGTCGCATTTGACTCCAATGCTTTCACCTTTTCGCTCATGTATTTTGAAGGAAACAAGTCGGACAACAACTTGTTCACTTCAAGTCGGTCATACGATGATTCTCTTTTCATTTTTTTCGACTTTGGGGTGGATGTTTCATCGTATGCTGCTGTAGCATTTGACGCTACAACAGATGATGCCGCAACAGATGACGCTGCAGGCACCGTTGCATTTGTTGCTGTTGCCAACGCAACCGAAGATTCAATCTCAACATCATTGTCGGTCGCATCGCTGTCAGGTGAAGGTGGCTGAGGCGCATTGGGATCCGGACCAGAATTGTTCTTTTTATAAACACGGGATGTCTCCTCTTGTTTTTTTGAATTGGTTGCTCTCTTCTTGGGAATAGTTGAAATGTTCACAGGCATTGATGATAGTGTGTGTCTTGATTGATTCAATGCATTGTGTTTATATTTTATTTTTTGTGTTCAATTTTTTTGTTAATTCATCATCAATGTGTGTTTTAATAAAAAATTGATTTCAAAAACAATCTAAATATTATTTAGTAAGTATAAGGAAGATTCTATCATTATCAACACATACACGAATGGCGTCAACATCTTCATCAAATGGAACAAAACCACGTGTATCGAAAATTGTTGGCATTCAGTTTAGCATGCTCTCTCCAGATGAAATAAGAAAAGGAGCAGTCACTGAAATTACGAGCCGCGACACGTATGTCGGAAACAAACCCGTCATCGGCGGTCTGTTTTGCCCTTACATGGGTGTTTCTGAACCAGGCATGCTTTGTCCCACGGATGGACTTGACTATATGAACACGCCCGGCTATTTTGGACGCATCGAATTGGCCGCACCTGTGTTTTACTATCAACACTTGTCCACCATCCACAAAATTCTGAGATGCGTTTGCATGAAATGCAGCAAACTCCTCATCAACAAGGATGCACACAAACAAGCATTGAAAATGTTGCCAGACGAGAGATGGTCTTACGTGTTTGGTGTGGCCAGCAAAGTCAAACGTTGCGGCGATGACAATGAAAATGGATGCGGCTGTCTCATGCCCAAAAAAATCAGAAAAGAAAATTTGGCCACTCTCATTGCCGAATGGGAGAGCGACGGAATCAAAGGCATGTCGGAAGAAGACGCCAAAAAAATGAATATGCAACTCACCCCTGAAATTGTTCTCAAAATATTTCGCAGAATCAGCGACGATGACGTCTCGTTCATGGGTTTCAGTCCAGCCTTTTCACGCCCCGACTGGATGATTTGCCAGGTGTTGGCAGTTCCTCCTCCCGCAGTTCGTCCTTCTATCAAGATGGACGGCCAGCAACGCAGTGAAGACGACCTCACGCACATCATTGTCAATATCGTCAAAGCAAATAAGACGCTCCAAGAAAAAATTCGAGATGGCGCACAAGCCAACATCATTGCCGACTGGCACACTGTCCTGCAGTATTATTGCGCCACGCTTGTAGACAACAACATTCCTGGCGCTGCACCAGTGGCTCAACGTTCCGGACGCCCACTCAAGTCTATCAAAGAACGATTGAATGGCAAAGGCGGTCGCGTCCGTGGCAATCTCATGGGCAAGCGTGTTGACTTTTCGGCGCGTTCGGTTATTACGCCCGACCCCAATTTGTCCATTCGAGAGCTCGGGGTGCCTCTCAAGATTGCCAAAAACATCACCAAGCCAGTCGTGGTGAATGACATGAATCGCCGCTTTCTAACCAAACTGGTCCGAAATGGACCAGATGAGTATCCCGGCGCAAAGATTCTTGAGCGCAAAAG
>Ga0208222_1000045_pt1 | contig 32866 bp, 62 predicted proteins | sample LakMenEpi13Sep09_FD_150694 | JGI IMG/M metagenome (GOLD analysis project Ga0208222, IMG submission 150694) | Freshwater microbial communities from Lake Mendota, WI - 13SEP2009 deep hole epilimnion (SPAdes) | ecosystem: Environmental > Aquatic > Freshwater > Lentic | place: Lake Mendota, Madison...
ATGCCTTGAGAAAAATGCGGCCATGCGTTTAATGGTCTCATAGCTCACCTTCTCGCCATTGGCCAAGCTTGTCGCGCGAGCAACGCCGCTTCCAATGCCCTGCCTGCCCGCTTCCTGCGTCGTTAAACCTCCCTTGCCATGTTTCTTTCGTAGTTCTAAGCCACGGCGAGCAGCGGCTCTTACAGCAGCAGGAGGGGCAAAGCTTTCAGCGTCACCCCTCAGCGCTTTTTTCCGCAGGAACCGTCCTCCATCTCTTCGTTCTCTTCCTCTTCCTCCTCTTCTTCCTCCTCTCCAATGAGAGTCATGAAATAATTGTCCCAATAAGCATCACTTTTACCTTGACGGCTCATGCCAGCTTCCGAGAGAGCAATAGCAATCGCTTGCTTGCGATTCTTCACGGGCTTCTTGTCGCTTCCTTTCAAGGTGCCAGCCTTAAATTCACGCATTACTTTTGCAACTTTGGCTTGCTTTTCTTTGGTAGTCATGATCAATTTTGAGCGCAATCAATTAATAAATCCTATCGGAGCCGTAGCTATCTTAACGCCTGGCAAAATCCTATCTCTGCATAAAACCATGCCAGTAATCAAGCGTTCTGCAATAAAAGCAATTGCACGCTTGTCATAACCATCAATGGAACGAAAATGCTCCTTATGCTTAAGCCAAATTGGCCCCAATGCTGAAAGCAGAATTCCCATAAATTGCTTATAACTTTGCCGTGGGCCACGCGCCATGTTGCAGCCAATAAATAAAGACTGCGCCCAAATCTGATCTATTTCTTCCCGAGAAAACAACCATTCTTTTGTGTCGGCCAATTCTCGCGTGATCGCTGGTGCATTAAAAGCAGAATGTCCTCCATAAAATTGTTGCTCAAGAGTGCAAGAAAATTGAGCAGGCTCAGGCAAGTAAAGCGTTTCTGGGCAATACCATTCACCTTGTGGCTCTATCCAATTGCGCCGATACTGGGCATTGCCAATATTTTCTTCATTGGCGTTGCGGATCATCCAATGCACGCAAGACAGTTCGCCACAGCGACTATTTAGCCCAGAAAGAAAAGCATTTTCGTCGTCAAAAACATAGCCTTCTAAGCGCAATTTTTCGCGCTCGTCGTCAGTTAACGCATAACTTCCCCCCATGATTGGCACAATGCGAGACTTGGCCGTGTAACGCACTTTCTCGCCAGCAATGCAAACTGCATAGATCGTGCTATCAATCATCGCCATACACCTTGCGAGCTTGCCACAGCTCATTGTAATTGTTGACGCCTTTAGCGCCAAGTCCCGTCAAATCGCCACCGCCAGCAGGCTTACTCCATGCCATGATCGTGCCATCAGGCAGAACGAAAGCCCTATTCTTTTGGCCGTGAGTGGGCGTCAGCTCAAGATAGTCTCCATAAACAAAATCAGCTTGGCTTCCATTCGCTGCCAAAGCTTTACCAAGCAGCGCAGGGCCAGTAGGACACAATGGAGTGATGCCATAGTATTGTTGCACGCAATTTGCCACAATCATTTCAATGGCAGTTTGCAACGCAGGATTATCGGGCTGAGAATAAAGCACTGTTGTGGCGCACGCCCAGCTTGTGTAGCTAAAACGCTGAATGTCGCGGAAGGCAAGAAACTTGATGCGATCACCAAGCTCCACTGCATTAAAAGCCCTCACGCCAATATCAAAATACCAGCCACCAAGCTTGTTTAGCAAGCAGAAACGACCAAGATCTGCTTTGTAAGAAAACGGCTTGAGCGTGTCGTAAGCCCACAACACTTCTTCTTCATAGTTATTAGCAATGAAGGCGCGAAGTGAGTCGCTGTTGTAAATAACATGCTTCGCCTCGGGAAAGCATGCGTCAATAGTTCCCGTAGCGTGTTTCAGGAAAGGGCTAAGCGCTTCTGACGGATCAGTTGAAAGGAAGATTTGTGAAATTTGCATGATCAAACAATTTTTGCGGGAGTACCAAAGCCTTTGAATTCGGGCTCGGCGGCCTTTGCATTGAGAGTGCGTTCTACCACGCCAAGCAATTGCCGCTGAATATACGGCCAAGTAAATGGCTCTTCATGCAAACGCTTGTAGCACCATTGCCCGTCTTTCTTCAGTGCATCGCGATTTTCGTAGTAATACGACAAGATTTCTGCGGCACTATCAGGATCAGGAAGTAGGCGCTCAAGGCCATAATTCCTGTCGGTTTCAGAAGCGTTACAAGTAATGCGTGGCAGTTCGTCAAAAATTTCAGCCAAGCTTGTATGGTCGGGAACAACTTGCGCCACGCCAACGGAGCCATGTTCAGTATTGACCAAGCCCCAACCCTCACCAATGCAAGTATTGATGCCCACATCAACCGCATTGTATACTTTGTTCAGTTGCTCCACTGGCAAACAATTATCAGTGGAAAAATGAGGACTAGTAAGAATAAGCTTGCCAGTAGGATCAAGCTCCTCGTCGCGAGCAATTCGCTTGAACAAAGGAATAATGTCCCATCCCAAGTCTTTGCTGCCCATGTTTAACCACAGGCGAGCGTCGTCTTTATCTTTGGCGAACTTAACAAAAGCTTTCAGCGTAAGGTCAATGCGCTTTCTCGGTTGATTCCTGTTGCCGTTGAAGACGATAAATGCGTCTTGCGGCACGCCAAGTTCTTGACGACATTGCTGCTTGTCAAGTGGAAAGAATTTTTCAAAATCAGTGCCGTGGCCGATGATGTCAACTGTCTTGTCATAGCCCATGCGAACTAATTCGTTATTTGCGAATAGCGTATAGGTGGCGAGACCATCCCATTCTTGCATCTTCGCGTTTAACTCAGGAAATAAACCATAGGAATCAATGGGAGTGTAAACAAACCATTTAAACCCAATTTGCTCCTTGAATGGCTTCGCCCTGTCCCATAAAGTAAGCGCCACCCAGATATCATTTGTCACCCATACCAGATCAGGTTTTTCCTTCTGAATGATTTCAGAAATGCGATGCGACCCAAACGGATCGGATCCATGCAGCATGGCTGGATACACCTTATATTTCTTCGCCTCGGGATGAGGGTCACCGTGGTAGTTCGTGCTCATCACCACCACTTCATGCTTCTCAGCCAGAGCAGGTAACAGGTATTGGGCCACTCGCCCAAATCCCGTTTCTACAAATGCGTCGCCAGCGTAGAGAATTTTTGCCATGTTTCTCTTGGAATCTTCGTCATCATAAGCAGCTTCTATACTGACGGCACAAGGAGAAAGTCATGTTGCCACCGTCTTCTGTGCGCTTCTGCATTAGCACCTGTAATAAATTTGCTGTTCATACGCTGCCTGTAATTATCCCTTCTCTCACTCGTGCAGGCGTCAGTGCCAACGAGATTTTGATCGTCAATGGGGGGCAAGAGAATTGGCAAATTGACCATTACGGCGACGTGCCGATGATTTGCACTCCGCAAAACTCTTTTGAATACACGCCTCTCATCGAGATTGTTGAGCACCATCTGATAAGCCCCTTCTGGTTTCTCCTTCACGACACTTGCATTGCCGGGCCTGCCTTCAAAAGCCTTGTCTACGACCCTCCAGAGGGTTTTGAGAAGGTGGCGATGAAACATACACCATCAATGAGCATTGGCCTTTACAGCATGGACTACCTCATGCACCATAAGGATCGTCTCACGGCAATTAAGAACATGGACAGCTCACCACAGGCGTTGCAAGCATGGAAGCAATGGGGAGTGCCTAACGAGGACTACATGCTCTGGAAGCTGCAGGACTCGCCTACTGGCCTTTACCACCCAGATAAGCATGGCCCAGATGAATGGAACTATCAAGGGCATGCTGATGTATATGGAACCGGTATGCCTCGCCGCATAGAATACTTTCCACAGTTGGACCTATTCAAGGCCAAGTCAAATTGGCAAGGAGTGCAGCCAACGCTTTGTATTGACATTTGATGGCGCTCAAGATTGCAATCGTTGGTGGTGGCTGGACGGGATGTCATTTGGCATCGCGCTTGATAGACGAAGCTGATGTAACGTTGTTTGAGCGCAATGAAATGCTCATCTCTGAAACATCGTTGATCAATCAAAACCGACTGCACTATGGCTATCACTACGCCAGAAATCATGCGACGCGCATGTTGTGCCGAAATACGTTTGAGCGATTCATGCTTGACTATGGTCACCTAACAGAGAATATTCAGAATAATTTCTATGCCGTGTCAGAAGACGAGAGCCTGCTAGATGCAGACACGATTCGATTAATCTTCAAGGATTGGCCGCACACGGAAGCAGATGCGGGCCTGCTAAATCACTCTTCACTGATTTTGCACACCATTGAAAAATATATATCGCCAACGGCCACTGGTAAGTATTTTGAAGAGCTATTGCTCCCCATTGTCAGAAGAGAAGAGATTAACGAAAGCTCTATTGCGCTGTTAAAGCAAGACTATGATTTTGTTCTTGATTGCACTAATAATTCTCTTTTGCCTGCTGTCAATGGAGATTACTTTGAGGCTGTGGTAATGTTTGTTTATCGTCCACTTAAAACGCCACCGTTTGGCGCCCTCACTTTTATCGACGGAGATTTGTTTTCCATCTATCCATACGGCTCTTCAATGTTTTCGCTAAGTCATGTGAAATTTGGCATTATTGAGCAAAAGCAGATTAATTGTTTTGGCAATAATTATGGGTCTATGTATGACCGTCGATGTTTAATGGAAGAGCACGCGATGAGCTACTGGCCCGAATTTAACGATTACTTCCAATACGTATTTCCCGTGGTATCAATTAAAGCAAAAAGCAAAAATGCCAGTGCTCAACGCACTCCCATTTCCAGGCAACACGACAATTTACTATCTTTTTACACGGGAAAAATTCAAGGTATTTATGCCATCGAAGAGATGGCAAAAGAAGCCATGTCTCAAGCGTAAATACTGCGAAATAGCGGATAATCGCGCATATTCTTTTTGGCCTGGAATAATTCTCTTACGATGGCACCCTCGTAGTTGATACCATCAAGCATTCTCTTGATTTGCTTGTGCTCGTATTTATTGAGCAGTGGACCGTTGTCAGTGTCACTAATATGCACGTGGGCAATGTAGGGCCAGTAATGGTTCAACAGCTTTTTAGGGCTATCACCTTGCAGCCATGCATTATTGGTGTCAAGCATTGTCTTCACATTTTTAAGATTACAAAAATCAATGTGATTGACAATTTCATTCACTGTGAAGAAATAAGACCCCCCATAGCATTTTGCTACAGGCTCAATGCAAAGGATGGCACCATTTGCTTCCAGCACTGCGTCCATGCGCTTCAGTACATTCATCAGGAACGATGGACTTCCCTTTCGCAGACTCGGACTTCCTAGGACAAAACGCTTGATTCCCATGAGAGAACCAAGGCTAATCACCTTCAGCAAGTGCTCTGACACCGCTGTTGCATCTTCAAAGCTTTGCACATTGCTTTGGAAGAATAATGCTTGAGCTGAATACACCCACAAGCCGTAGCTTTCGCGATATTCTTTTGCAATGTCGGCATAGTCTTTGTTTTGAGCAAAAATACGTGCAGGTACAATCTCTAATACGTTAAACGCCCCAGCGTTTGCACTTAAGATTTGCTCCTCCTCTTCATCGGTCCAGCCGATAGCGCTAATTCCAAGCATTGATAAAAGCCTCCATCTTTTTCATGGTTGCTTCCTTGCTAGCAAAATAAGGCCCATAATTGTATTCAACGCGAAGGCTGCAGTCAACTTCTGTCCTAGCCCATGGGAACCATTTATCAATAATTTCTAGTGTTTCAATGGGAGCGGAAAACCATTGATGGCTTTTTCCTTTTTCGCATACTTTAGTGTCTGTCCACAAATCGCTTAGATCATACCATTGATAACAAGAATTGGCATTGATCTTTTCTATGTTGTGCCGATTCAGCAGGTCAAACAAGATGTTCTTTTTGATGCGCTTATGAAATAATGCTGGAAGGCGAATAATTGTAACAATGCTATTGGGGAATGTTTGCTTAACTAGCAGCTCAAAGATATAGCGCACAGAGCCATAATCGATGGCGTGCATCTCAGGGAAATCTTGCACGTATTTATAGGTTTGACTATAAACATCAATCGTTGAATAAAGAATCACCTCCCTCGGTTTCCATAACCTTATCTTTGTCAATACGTGATACATATTGTCAAAATCAGCGATTGGCGCCTGGTTTGCTTTCCATTTCTCTGCTGGCAAGCATGCCAAGTAAAGCGTGTCAATATCTTCCTTCAACAATGGAGCAAGGTGAATATTCTCGGAATTAAAACGACAGTCAAAGTCATGGTGCTCGCGAAGCACGCTGCCAATCAATCCAGTGCTGCCAACCAAAACGTCCATCTCAAACTGCCACTGCTGGCGCCTGCTGTCGGAAGTATTTTACGCTGCATCGACAGTTCGCGCGGCATGCGCAGCGCTGCCCAGGAAGCGGCACGCTGCCAATGGGAACCATGCCGCGAGCTGCATAATTTAGGCAATCCTGACAATGCTTTGCCTGAGAATCAAGAATACGCCGCATCAAAGTGTATCCTTGTTTTTCTTGCCGAATACTAGCTCCTTCCCAAAAACTGCCGCGTACACTTTGAGCATATAGGCCGATGCGAGCAAGAGACTGGGCAACAGAAACGCGACCGCCCAGAAGGTCATTAGCAAAATTCTGTAAGTAAGCATATTCCACACGGAGACGCTGCCCGATGCGCCCCCAGTCGGTAGCCACCATTGCTTCACGTCCGCCATTGCCGATAATTGCCGCCTGTACATGGACAAGCTTAAGCGCTTCCCTTACGCTTCCTTGCCATTGGTCCAGCGTAATATCGCCAGAGCCAAGCATACGTGTAAGACGCCGTAACTCAATACCAAGCCTGTTAATTCGACCATCCACCAATGCTTCCACTGCGCGAGCGCTGAGAAAACGTCCATTGGCGCCGCGATACCTACCACTGATAGGGTCATAGCGCCAGGATGATTGATCAAAACGAGCAATGGCTTCGGAAAATTGAGAAAGATCATTGAGGCTGGACATCCTCTGCCTCCAGAATATCCTTGAAGCGCTCAGGCGCTTCCTTCTTCCATTGATTCAATGCAGCGGAAATGTCCTCTTCATCAATAAGAGAAGCTTCATCAATGTCAGCAAGAATGAGCCCGCTTGTTTTTAATGGCTCAATGGCGTCCGTTTTACTGCTGACCATTTTCGCAGGCCCCTTACGCTCAGGATCGGGATCGGCTGCACGTTTGCGGCGCACGATTGTTTGGCGCTCTTCTTTGCTCATGGCTTGAGCTTTTGCCTGGGGAAGACACTTCGGCTTGCCTTCCTTTTCTTCGCGAGCGCCGCAAGGGCCAAGGATTTCACCATTGGCTCCAATCCTCACCCACTTTTCTTTGAACCACTTGTCAAGATCATCTGCGTGCAAATCACCTTCGTCGCTCTTGAAGGCGCCAGCTAGGGATCCGTGCTTCTTCTTGTACATTTGCTTGTATTGCTGCACTACGTAGCCACTTGCATAGGCAGAAGGCCACACTTTAAATTTCGCCTTGGCAGCACTCACCGCACGAGAATGAAGCTCGGCATCGGTGAATTTTACGTCACCACGAATTTCTTCTAGATCACGAGGCAAGAAAAGGCCAGCAGCACTATCTTCCCGGCTGTCTTCCACTTCCCTGCTTCCATCCATGGGAAGCGTGCCATTTTCTTCATTCATTGGATCACGCCCACCAGGAGGAACAGCAAGCTTGCCTCCATTTTCACCCCCATTTTGAGTGGAGCCACCCCCGCCTTGAGTGGGAAGCTCGCGAATGACAGATGGATCCAGAGTAAGCTCCATGCTCCACTCAGAGCCACCATAACGAGCGTCCGCCACCTCTTTCGGACTCAGCACGCCAAGCTGAATATAACGGCCATCTACAGCCGCCACGCGAGCCCTTACGTCAGCCATTTCGCGTTCATTAAGCTCGAACAATGGATTGAAGGAGATGCGCCATGATTCAGGAAGCTCTCCCTTCGTTGGGCCTTCTTTACTAAGCATGATGTATTCCATTAGCTTCTTGACAGGACGCTTAAAATGCGTGCCTTGGTAATCCGCCAAGGTTTTCGCGAAATCACGCTCTTCACTGCGACCAGTGGAGCCCAAACCGCCAGGGCTTTCGCCAAATAAAACAGTGTGAGGAATTTTGCTGGCGCCAATAATATCCACGCGAAGCTTTTCTAAAATTTCCCCGATGCCGCCAAAGTTCCGACTAATAAATTCAAGCTCTTCTTTTTCAGCATCAATCGCGTAGCCGCGATAAATGCTCTTGCTCATATCATTCACCTGCAAACGATCACGAATAGAGCTTTCCTTTCCAGCCGCAAGCATCGCAGCTAAGCCCCTCACTTTATGAACAAAAATATCAAATTCAGTGAGGAGCGTTGCTGCTGAATTTAAACCAGTCCAATAATGACGGAAGCTGTCATAAACAGTTTGCAAGCTGCTCATGCCCCAGCCATAATTGCGTTGCCTCACGCGATAAGGGAGCCAGTCCCCATCAAAACGCAAAATCCTGTCTTTATGAATATAAGTAAGCGTGGGCTCGTTAATTAAATCTCCAGAGATGATCTGATAATAAGTGGCTTTTGAATAGTCGTATAAGTTTTCTTCGTTGATAACTGGGGCAATTTGCCATCTATCAAGACATTCAATTTCTTCAATGCGACGGATGTTGCGTTTATCGACAGGCATGTAAGCGGGACGCCCATCGTCAATAAAGAGAAGTAGACAAGCACCCCCATAAAGGCGGGAGTTTTTGGCTGCAAGGTTAAGGTGCTCGAGGATGTAGAGATCTTCAATCGTTTGCTCAATGCCTTGTACTTCCTCGGCTCTTACGCCATCACCGCCAAACAACACTTTAAAGCCTTTCCTAGTGGCTTGATCCGCATAAATGTCAACAATGCGACGAGGCAGCCATTCGCCATACAGATTTTCAAGCTCCTCTTGAGCAAGAAAGACAGTAGCAGTGGTTTTGGTGTATTGCGCCTTGTCACGACCAGTGCCCATGCCGATCAGCACGTTTTGAAGGCCGTCCGCGCGAATGCCACCTGCCGTGGCATGCCCTAAATCAATTGCTTCGCCTTCCATAACGAACGCTGATGGCTATGTTGTATTGCTTTCAGTCTAATTCCTGGATACATTGTCCGTAGAAGCTGGCCATTATGGACTGGTTGATGCCACTCACCTTTGCCTTCACTCCTGATCAGCGCCAACGGGCTCGTGATGAAGCTTTTCGCAGGCAGTCTCTCAACGAAAAGCAAGGCAAAAAAGGCAGGAACAATGGAGCGGAGAAAGGAGATTTAGCACTACGCCATCATTTACTCGGTGCTGCAGGAGAAATGGCGGTCGCAGTGATGCTTGACATGGAAGATAAGCTCTACCAAGAAACAGAGGCAAAACGTGGCTCTGCGGATCTTCCTCCAAATATTGATGTTAAAACTCGCTCTAAACATTATTACGATTTAATAGTGCAACTAGACGAAAGTCCAGATAAGATATTGGTGCTCGTCACAATTGAAAACCGCATTACGCTTATCCATGGTTGGATAAAAGCCGCTGATGCGATGAAAGATCAATGGAAAAAAGATCCAGCGGGAGGGCGCCCTGCATATTTCGTTCCGAAGACTGAGCTATTATCTTTAAGCACCCTAAAGGCGTTATGACGAAAGATCCTCGGCGCTTTTACGTTTACGCATTCTTAAGAGAAAAAGACTCGGCGAATGGCAAGCGCGTGAGCCCCTATTACATTGGCAAAGGCAAGGATAATCGGGCATTTCGTAAACGTTATCGCGGAACTCGCCCACCAAAAGACAAGTCTCTGATTATCTTTATCCAAGAGGGGCTGACTGAAGAAGAAGCACTATCTCTTGAGCGATATTGCATTGCGCTTTATGGACGACTAGATCTTGGCACTGGAACTCTTCATAATCTCACCGATGGCGGAGAGGGCACTGTAATGCTTTCTCCTGAAATCAGGCGCAAATTATCGGAAGCGAGCAAGGGCCGTCGACATTCTGAAAAAACTAGGCGCAAGATGTCAAAATCAAGATCCGGACCAGGTAACCCAAACTATGGAAAAAAGGGGATGCCTAGCAGCTTTAAAGGTCGCAATCACACCGAAGAGTCGAAACGTAAAATTTCCGAAGCAAAGAAAGGGCGCAAGCAATCACCAGAGGAGCGTCGCATGAGATCAGAATGCGCTCCGCCAAGGTATGAATATGAAGCAATCTCGCCTTCTGGTCAAGTTTTTATCGTGTATAACTTGGCCGCTTTTGCGCGAGAACATGGAATGAAGCAGCACAATCTTGCGTCGGTTGCTAGGGGCAGGATTAAACAGCACAAAGGGTGGAAAATTAAAATCTTGAAAAACTTGAGGCAAGAAAATGCTGAAGTGTAGCGATTTTGCCAAGCATGCCCTTGGCTTAACTCTCTATCCCAAACAGGCCGAATTACTTGACGACTTCTTTCGTCCTGGCATTTCAACTGCTATCTGGGCGCTTGGTAGGCGCAGCGGCAAAAGCTTTCTTGCCGCGATTGCGTGCATCTACATGTGCTTTGTATTGGAACAAGACTACAGAAGCCGAGTGAGAAAAGGCGAAAAGTGGTACATTGTTGCGGTGGCCAACTCACAAGACCAGGCACGTATCGCCTTAAACAATATTCGGCAATTAATCCTTGAGAGTCCATTCGCCCAAGAAATCGTTCGCGAAACTGCCGACATTATTGAAATCAGCAATGGATGTGTATTCAAGGCAATTCCCACGTCTGGTCGAGCCGCTCGTGGTCTCGCTTGTGCGGGCGCGGTATTTGACGAGTTGGCCTTCGCGACAGAAGGCGATGCAAATAGCGGGGGACGGGGAATTTATGATGCCATTTCTCCTTCAATTGCCCAATTCTCAGGCAAGGGACGAATCCTTGAACTTTCTTCTCCATGGTTGACAACAGGTATTTTCCACGATCATTACAAAGAGGCCGCATCGGGAAGATTTCCGTTCATGATTGCGGCGAATTATCCCACTTGGGAGATGAATCCAACCATCTCAAGAGACTTCCTTGATGCCGAAAGGCAGCGTGATCCCGACAAATTCGCCGTTGAATACGGCGCTCAATTTGCCTCCAACCTTTCGGCGCTAGTCAATAGCGATGTGATTGATGCCTGTATTGATGATCGCCGCGCAGCATTACCACCACGCCCTGAATTCCAGGGAGCTTACGTCCTTGCCCTTGACCCCGCCCGTGGTGGCGTTGGCCGTGACGACTACACTGCTTGCATTGTTCACTATGAGAACGGCACTTTGGTTGTTGACAAGTTCCATTCTTTCGTTGCTGATTTTGAAATTAATGGACGGATGGAAGTCAATATCAATGCAGTAGAAGATTGGATTAAGGAACAGCATCGTCTATACGTCTTCGACACTATCGTGATGGACCAATTTAATAGCGCAGGCACAATTCAAAGTCTTGCGAGTGATTTGCCGATCACAGAACTAACGTGGACCGTCAGTTCCAAAATGAAAGCTTTTAGCAAAATGAGGGAGCTGTTCAATGCAGGGCAAATTAATATCTACCGCCATGAGAAAGCCCTTATGCAGCTTAAAAATCTCACTGTCATCTATAAACCCAGTGGGCAATGGAGTGTAACTGGTGGTAAAGCCACTGGCATTGACGACTTAGCATTTGCCATGGCTGGTGCCATTCTTGCTGCAAGCAAAGATGATGACATTGGTTGGATCGAAAGCTTAATCTCCTAGTATGATTTTCAAACAATAGTTCTGTCATGAAGTGACTTATTGCAAATTAACTATGGAGGAAACAAAATTCCTCGTCGCATTATTGGAAAACGCCCCCATTAGTAGGCAAACTTCCTTGCAGCTTCTTGCCGCTGAACATCTATATATTCCCACCTTGCTACCCAAGCTCAAGGCTCATGCCAAGCGGCTAAAGACAGAAGAAAGTCTTGAACGTTCATGGGAAGCCGATGCCACTGATGATGACTACATGCCAGACCATCAAGGCGACGAAAGCTTAAGAGAATATGACGCCTGATCATCGTCATGTTATGATTTCAAGGCTTTCGCGAAGCACGCTGGCCAGCGTTAACAACGAACAGTTCGGGGGAACTGTTCTGCAGACCAAGATGAGCCAAGGCTATGGGCCAACCCATAGTTAAATGCTGTACAAAGACGGATTGAAGCCCCGTCCTCAGCGCCTTGGTTTCAATCGCCTTCGTGGTGAAACAGGTAAACACGTCTAAACCCCGCTGCCGAAAGGCTTGCAGGTTCGAACCCTGTCGAAGGTATACGTTAAGATAGAGCAAATATGCGTTTACCAGTTCGACATGGCCGGCTTGAATTATTCGACCACGCAAATTGAAGAGGCAGTAAAAACTAGCAAAAGTCTTGCTGGTGTATTGCGAGCACTTGGTCTTTTGCCCGTAGGAGGAAATTACAGAACGATTAAGAAAAGGATTAAGGAATTAAATCTTGATACATCTCATTTCACGGGGAAAGCATGGATTCCCAAAGGCGCCGAGGTGAAAAAATTTGATGATTTGACTACAGCGCAAGCAATTAAAAAGCGTTTGATTAACGAGCGCGGACACAGGTGTGAGTGCTGCCGAAAAGAAATGTGGCTAGGAGGTAAAATTATTTTGGAGCTAGATCATATAAATGGAGACAGGGATAACAATAGCCGAGAAAATCTTCAGCTACTTTGTCCCAATTGCCATGCGTTAACTCCGACTTACAGGGGCAAGAATATAGGAGAGAATGCAAAGAACCATCGGGCTGCGTGCCATCAAAGGCATCGTGAATTAAAGCTTGCTAGTGGCCAATACGCATACAAAGAGCAAGTCGAGTCAAACAAGAAAAAACAAGATAGCAGGCAGGGACAAGAAAAGAAGAAGCGCCTCGCAAAAATTGCATCATGCATGAAATGCAACGTCCAAATTGGCAGTAACACAAAGACCCAAATGTGTGCTGATTGCTATCACAAGTCAACTCGCAAAGCCGAAAGGCCAGCAATTGACATACTTATCAAAGAAATACAAAATAGCTCTTTTTTGAGTGTTGGCAAGAAATATGGAGTTTCCGACAATGCAATTCGCAAATGGCTCCGCATGGCCGGTATTGACCCCAGGGGCATCATGTTAAGCTGAAAGGACGTTCACCCCAGCAATGGGGCGCATGACTCGCACGGTACGGAACGGGACCGCGCATCATCGGGAACCATCATGAACCCACTCGCTCTCATCAAGCAGCAGCTTGAGAAAGCTGCTCGCCTGCGTGAAGCTCAACATGCTTCTCTCGTTTATCGCGGCGTTGCCTACGTGCCCAAGCCTCATTGGTTTTGAGCAGTGCCTTGGTTTTAAGCATTAAGCAAAGGAGCCCTAAGGCTCCTTTTTTATTGACTCATTTGTTTTGCCAGTTCCTTGATCCTTCTCAATGGAACATCGGCCACTTGCGGAACAATACTATTTCCTAATTGCTTAAGTCGGTCCACCCTATTGGATAGCCCATCATCTCCTCGACGAAGTGCGGGTTGAGATACATAGGATCGCCAGTTAGGATTGAGCGATTCTCCCCTGGCTTGCCACTGTTCCCGTAATTGTGGCCCAATTCTGCTCCAACTGTCCAACTCAGCTTCTCCCCCCTCGTCACCCCCACGCAAGCTGGATAGTGATAGGTTCTGTCCAAATGGTCCGATGCCGTTGGAGTGGGAAGCATTCTGCCTATCACTGTTTCCAAATTGGGAAAGCGAGATTTCCCCAAATTGCCTTCCGTATTGATTCGTGCCGCCATTGCCGAGCAAGTCCGAGGAGTAGGCAATAATCCAGATGCGTTCTCGCTTGTGACAGGCTCCCAAATCACTTGCTGGAATAATTGCCCACTCTGCATCGTACCCTGCTTTGGCAATTTGAAAGAGGGTTTCTTGGAAAGTTTCCCCGTTTTTGTGGGATAGTAAATTCCTAACGTTTTCAAGCAAGAGGAAGTCAGGTCGAAGCTCCCTAGCCAAACGGATGATTTCATAAAACAACACACTTCGCTCTCCATCGTATCCTGCCTGTTTTCCTGCGACGCTAAGGTCTTGACAGGGGAAGCCTGCAGTAATGAGAGAAAGTCCGTTTGGACAAAGTGGGGCGATGTCTTCCGCTGAGAGCGAACGAACGTCCGTGAAGATAGGCGTATCGGGCCAGTGCTTGCGAAGCACTCTCCGACAAGGCTCGTCTGAATCACAGAAGGCAATGGTCTTGAAACCACCGACAAGTTGCTCGGCTGCATAGCTGAAGCCTCCTATGCCAGAGAAGAGATCTAGAACCGTAAGCATGTCTCAGGATCGCTGAAGATACTCCACTGTATCGCGCACCGACTCGTTCGGCAAGCCCCTATTCCAATGACGAACGGCATTAGCGCATATTGCAACATTGGTAATCAAATACGAAGCAAAAATAAACGTGCGAACAATTGCCACTGTATCTGCTTCCTTGTCGCAATTACTCTCCTTGCTCCCCAGAGCCTTTGCCCACACTCTCCATAGCTTCTTCCTGCGCATAAATCCAGGCCTTTAGTTCTGTTACATACTTTCTAATGATGACAGCTTTTTCAAGATGCCAATGGTCCATGGTTAAGAAAAATTGAGCATTGTGCCAATCAATGGCTCTCAATGATTGATAAATGATTGGATTGAGCGGTTCACGCAGGGGCGTGTTGAACGTTCGACGCTCGCTCACGGCGGAAAAAGTCTTTTATATCTTCAAATGCTACTGGAGAAAAATTGTTCCTTTCTAGGCATGCATTGAAATAGCGTTTATCTACTTGCCCGTCATTAGTGAGAATTTGATGACAATGCAAATGGCCATGTACATTGCCCGTGTAATGACCAGACAGGCACGATGGATGCACGGGAACATGTGTGAAGATTAAGCCTCCAGGAAACGTGCTATCACAAGGATGGAAGAATGCTCCCCGCACGTCTTCAAAATATGGCAAATAGTCCTTTAATGCTCCTTGATCATGATTACCACGAATGAGAATCTTCCTTCCATTGAGACGAGAAAGAAGCTTTAACGATGCACGAGGAATAACTACATCCCCAAGATGGTAAACAGTGTCGCGTTTGCCTACTTTCGCGTTCCATCGCTCAATAATTGTTTCGTCCATTTCTTCGCACGATGAGAACGGGCGTAATAGTTCACCATCAGGACGCAAGAAATCAATCATCTTCGCATGGCCAAAGTGAGTATCTGACGTAACGAAAGCGCTCATTGTTTTTTACTTTGCGTATGCTCAAGATAGGCGCTTAATTTACAGCCTGTCACTTGTCCATCTTTTTCAATGTTGATAACGTAGGAATCTTCTCCTTGCACCTTCACCGCTTCTTCTACTACTGCCACTCCCATTCCAATGATGGTGCCAGTGCTTACATTCAGTCTTCTTGCCAAATATTTGAGAACTGTTTGCAGATCTTCACCAACGTCATACGTGGCCGCGCGAGGCGCTGGTTTGAACATGGTTCAATGGAGAAGAAAGCTCATCATAGGACAGCCCCAGGAATCGAACCTGGCATTCTGGGCTATCTGCCCAACGTGTACCACAACACTTAACCGTCAGCAGCCCCTGGTTTGAGCATCGTTGAGAGGCTTAGGGGCGAGGATCCGTCAAGCTTGCCAAATGGGTTGAGGGCTCACCAGTGGATCAATCTGGCGGGAGCGTCCTCCCGACCTGCAAACGCAGGATTTTACGCAAGCCAGGAAAGACACTCCACAACCAACGGTGGACCTTAGAACTGGCTGCACACTGCCGACAGAGCAGCAGTGGTGGTGGCCCGATGCAAAGCAGAGCGGGAACTCAACAAGCATAGCAAAAGGCGCCCCGAAAGGCGCCTTGCTTCAAAATTAACCTTCACCCCTGTCACTTAGGTAGATAACGGCTTGCTCTAGTGTACTAATCAAATCATTTGCATTGCCAAGCATTAAGTTGCATTTTTGGCAAAGCATGCCACGGACTTTCCCCGAAGCGTGACAGTGATCAACCACTAGCTCCCTAGTTTTCCTGTCTGACTCTTCCGCGCCACAAATTGCACACTTGTGATCTTGGCTCTCTAGAAGACAAAGGTATTCCTCGTAACTGATCCCATAGTTACGCAACAAATAGGAGCTCTTGGCTTTAATGGGATCCCTCTTGGGCTTGTTTCCACTTGCGATCATTTCCGCATAGCGCCTTTGATCATATTCGCGCTTTGATTCGCGCCTTCTGCTGCGATAATGCTCAGCGTTGCCGTTGTAACGAGCCCTCGCCTTGGCATTGCCGCATTCCTTGCACCATCCCTGCCTACCCATCATTCCCTTGAGATGCTTTGCAAATTCCTCAAGGGGCTTAATTTCGCCACAGACAGTGCAAGGGCGCCTGCCGTCTTGAATGATCGCTTTGCCCAGTGTGCGGCCATCGGGCCTGCGGGTGTTTCCCATGTAATTTGCTCGTCCTGCTAATTGTAGTAAGTAAATAGCGTGGAGAACAAAAGGCGCCCAAATGGGCGCCCTGCTATTTGGGAAGAGAGGCGAGGGGTCTCTAAGAATACATAGGAAGCGAGGTGTTCGGACTTTCAAAGAAACTAATCGCCCTGCTGTTCCTGCTCACTGCCATATCAGGAGCCTTGCCCGTCCAGAACAAGCTCTTCGACTGACGCAGCCAAAAATCCTTGTTCAGCCACTGATTAGACGATGCGCTGAGGTCATCAAAGAGCCAAGCAGCAGTGGCGGCACGAAGCTTGTCAAGGCTTTGGCTTTCTTTCTCGCCTAGCTCTTTGCTCACCATGGCATTGGCCACTGTGTGAACCCTTTCGTCCCTACTGATGTCTTGCGAAACAGTACGCATGCCAACGTCACCAGTTTGGCGAAAGAACGGAAGTGCCACAAAGAAAATAGAACGCTCCATGATGCCCGCCTTCAAAATGGGGTGGGCAGGATGTTCATTCCATGCCTTCAAGATGTTCATCACTTCCTTTTCAGCCTTTTCATCTGTGCCATGAGCATCAGCCACATAGTTCAATGCATCCAAGTGGCGATCCTCATCCTCCTGATTGGAGCGAAGAGTTTCAATGATGCCAGGCGTCGAAGGAAGCTCACGCTGCATGCCTTGTTCCAAGAGATCCTTTACGGGAATCTCCAGATGGCGCAGCGCAAGCGCCTTGAATAGCGTCGCCTCAGCTCCTTCAGTTACTTTCCCCTTGGCCACGGCAACGGGCTGCCAAGAGCGCTTCTTGGTAAGCAAATTGAGATAGGGGCTTGCAGCGGTCATTTTAATAAACAATGCGAAGGAAAATTAGGCAAGAAAAGGGCCGCAAGGCCCTTGTTTCATTCAGCGCAGCTAGAACAAAAACCACCGTCTAATGAACAACTTTCAGAAGCATTTTTGGCATCATCGTCGAAGCCAAACATGCTCTTGAAATCTTCATCGAGCGCGGCGTATGCGTCATCTTTACGCTGCATGTCTGGAAGAACTTGCAGGCTGTAATAGATGCTTGTCTGAGGAGATTCTAGCCAATCACGCAGGAATGTTTCATCGTAAGTGACCAAATCTCCCCAAGTATTCATGGAATAACCATGGAAAAGACCAGTGCGTTGATAAAGAGAAACAATGCCATTTGCCACTTTGAAGAAAGTTTCCCATCCCACTTCAGCAGCAATTTCCACTTCTCCATAGTCAAAGCTTTCCACGCCAAACGTGCCACTGTCGCGATCAACCATGCGCCCAATAGGAGGAGCAATTTCAGGGGCAGTGGTGAAACCACGGGAGTCGAGGTAGCGATAAGAGCATGATGCAGTGGGGGCGATGCAGAAGGCGCGTTCCATGCCATGCTCGCGAGCGATCTCAGCAGCGGCGCGAATGCCTTTGTCGAAAGCGTAGACGGCTTTTCCAGCCACGGTATCTGTCCAATGGTGAGACCAAGGATGGGGATCTTCAATTAAATAGGCTTCAAGAGCATCGCCAAAGTCTTTATAACTGATGCCATGGATGGCAAGAAAATTGGCTAGACCCAGCACGCCCAGGCCAATTTGTTTATCAATGGAAGGGGAAAGATATTCACCAGTGTCGCCAACGCCAGTATTGGGATGGAGATCAACTAGCTGTTGCATTCCTTCCGCGAACGCTCCTACAATATTGTCAATGGTGCAAGCACCAAGATTTACGTGCTGTAACAAGCAAGTGCCACGATGCTTTAGCCAAATCTCTTCACAAACATTGGGCCAGATACGCTCCCCTTTCGCATCAAAACGCTTCTTAGTTAGCCACATATCACCATTGGCAATTGCCTTCAAAAGAGCGGCAATAAGCTCGGGCGATGCTTTATCTAGAAAATCATTATCAACAGTAATAGAGCGCTTCACCCAGGGAAGATCTTTGCGGGAAGCTTGAATAAATTTAATTGCGTCTGGATGGTCGTAATCAAGATGCAAAGTAACGGCGCCATTGCGAAATTGACCGCCACGACGTAACACCTCGTTCAGCTTGCTGTAAATAGTCGCAAAGCTTACGGGACCGCTAGCCACAAGTCCTTTTCCATTGTCTTCACCTTCTGGGCGAAGCTTGGAAAGGTTTACAGCCGCTCCTGCCGCATTGCGAAGAGCATGAGAAACAAAACGCCACGACGCCTCAATTCCATCCGGTCCCTCCATTGAGTCTTCAACCACGAACGTTGTGCAGCTCACCGGGAGCCTGCTTTCAGGGCTGTCCATCCAATCTTGCACTCGCCCCGTCCGCGCGATCATCTCACTTTTAGCTTTTTCCTTGAACGCCATAAGACAACAAAAGGGGGTCAGCGCCCCCTTGGAAATCAACAAGCACAAACTAGCATGGATCAATCGGGCACGTCGTTCAAACTTGCAAATTCTCCATGATGCTTTAAGGCTGCCTCGTTGTAAGCTCGCGCCGCTTCAAGTTCGGAGTGAAAAGTCCCAATCCAAATGTATTTACCATCGGCTTGCATCTTGGCAATCCACCTTTGGCGCCTCTCGTTCCAATACACGCATTTGTAATTACTCGTGTACTTTGATTTTGACTTGCCGCGATTGCGCATGTTTTCCCTATGCGATGCCTCGCGGAGATTTTCGATCACGTTGTGCTTTTCTTGTGTTTCAATGTGGTCAATAAAAATGTTGTCAATGTTTTTGCCCGTGGCTAGCGCGTAGATCAGTCGATGGACGTAATAGGCACGCTTTTCTCCGTTATAAGTAATATTGACGGTCCAATAGCGAGTCTTGGGCATATAAGAGCCCGCAACATCGCCTTGCTGCGCATTGACGGAAACGGTCTTATTGCGCCGTAAACCGCTAGGGCTCGTTTCGTCAACAACAAAAAGCTCGTGCAAATAATCGAGCGGAGGCAGTGGCCTGCGTGTTAGCTTTGCCATGTCATCTAGAGATAGTAGGTGGCCGGGAGCGAGACGCGCCAACGTCGTCGCTCCAACTATTCTAATGGCAAATTGCTCCTTTGTGTGAGCCGAACTCTGGCTCAGTCGCACAAATTTTCAGCGTCCTCGACGGAGAGCCTGTCCTTGATAAAAAGCTTTGCTTCATTAAGCGTACGGAAATAATGAGGAGCGCCGTCTACTGCAGCGAACCATTGAAACTCAGGCTTGCTGAAACATGGCCATAGCTTATAGGGACCATAGTTAAATGGCTGGCGTTCTGGCAAACCAAACATGGGAATAGTCCGTAGTTTTACCACGCTAGTTCTTCTCATAAACTGCGCATGCATTATTTAATACATTCTTCAGCAAACCGCCATCTACTGTCTGAATCCTTAAGAAATTGTGAAGATTTTTAGGCTTTTGTATCGCCATGATACGAAAAAACCCACATTTTACTCACAGGCTGAGATACGATTACCGTAAGCGGAGCACACGCCAAGCCCGGCTCCTCCCGCTTAGTCCCCTCCCGGACATCTCCCCTCTAACGGAGCGCCCAAAGCGCGAAGTGACGGGCAAAAAGGCTAGGTCAGCCCCGATGTCCTAGTAGCGGAGTCCCCCAAAGGGACGGAGCCTCTCCATTGAGGGGCGAATTTCAAAAAAAAGCTGTGTCAGTCTTATGTGATGACACGGCCAAGCTATGCGTAGCTTCTGGGAAAGGCCAAAAAACAGGCGATTTCTATCTTTAAAAGCTTGAACGGCGGCTTTGGGCCGCCTTTTTGCTAATGGCAATGGAAAGGAAATGCGCGATTTTGTGCGTCATTCCGACGGCTTGAGGCCGTCTCCATTGGAGAAGCTAATTGTCTGAAATGCCTCAAGCGGCGTCTTTCAGACTTGCTTTCGGCATGCTGCGACTAGGTTTTTGCTGGTTATAGTTTTGCAAATGCTTCTTGTCAATGACTGTCTTGCTGGAAAAACGCTGCTCTACGTGCGGCATCATCAAAAATATTGAACAATTTAGTCTTCAAAAAGATAACCGCGATGGACGACGTTCCCAGTGCAAAGAATGCTCTGCAGACTACCGAAGAGGCAATCCAGTGGTAGTGCAAACCGCCAACATGGTTAAAAATGCCCGTCAAAGAGCAAAAACTAAAAACCTGGCGTTCAATATCGACCATGATTTTGTTCGCTCAATAGTTCCCTCGCATTGTCCAATTTTCAATACCAAGCTCGAATGGTCTGCTCAACGAGGCAATGGTAATCGCCCTCTTCCAAATAGCCCCTCCCTAGATCGCATTGATCCAACTAAAGGATACACAAAAGATAATGTATGGATTATTAGTTACAAAGCAAATACAATCAAAAGCAATGCCTCTCATGAAGAGCTAAAACTAGTCACAGAAGCCGTTGGACGCGCCATCGTTGATTCGCTTGACTGGTAGGTATAAATACTTAGAGGGTGAAAAAAGTAGATCATTTTTAATTCCACTTTTTGAGGAGGTATGCCCAGCCCACCACTGTACTACTGCCGTACTACTGCTCCCTAGTACGCCAGTACCATCAGCCATGCTTATGCCAAGCATAAGCAAAACTGTATAAAGAATTGTTGCAAAGTGTCGAAAACTGGCGCATGATTCTATATACTTTAGGTGCAGCAGAGATGCTGTAACGAACCTCGCAAACTCAAGGCTATGTCAATTGCAGACATGTTCGCTGCTCAGTTAGAAGAACTGAAGCGGCGAGATATTGAGTCACAGCGTCGCACTCAAGAATTAATCGAACGTTCACGCCGTTTGATTGAAGAACTAGAGGCGATAGATCTAGACTCAAAAGTATAACAAAAGGCCCCTAAAATAGGGGCCTTCTTTATTTTTTATATTATGCGGCTATGCGCATAGGAGATATTCCCTCACAGCGGCCACTGACCAGGCCATAACTATAGGCAGGCACAGCGAAAGCCTGTCACCCTAGAGAGCAGCAGGCGGGGCTAGAAGGCGGGATAGAGAGGGCTAGCAGGGCGGGTAGCCGATCCTACGTAGGCGGGATTGAGAGGGGAGAGAGCGGAGGAGGAGGAGCCAGAGGCCAGGGAGGCGAAGGGAGAGGAGAGAGAGCCATCCTGATTCTCGAGAGCGCCATGAGGCGAAGCGAGCGAGGAGGGGGAGGCCAGGGGGAGGAGCGGAGCGGGAGACGATGAGGAGGGAGCGAGAGGAGAGGGAGGGGAGACGGTAGGAGCGGATCACGAGAGAGGCTCCTCCTCAGTCTCTGAGGCCTCGAGGAGGAGCTCCTCTAGTTGGGAGATGAGGCAGGAGAGAGAGAAGGCACGAGAGGGGGAGGCTGTCTCGAGCTCTGAGAGTAGGGAGGAGAGCGCCTCCTCTGCCTCCTCGAGAGAAGCGAAGGAGGCGAGGCTATGGTTCACGCCGTATTCGTCAGGAGCGGAGAGAGAGAGGGGGAGAGCCATGGGAAGGAGAGAGGAGGAGAGCGGGAGGCCTTGAGGCCTCCTTAGGGAGGAGCTTCTCAGATGCGAGAGAACCTGTAGGAGCCTCCTCCTGCCATGAGGCCAGAGTCAGGAGCGAGAGCGAAGCGAGAGGCCGCAGAAGGATCGGCTCCTCTTGATCGCTTGAGGCGGAGCAAGACGGCGAGGCCAGAGAAGCCAGGAGCGGGAGCGGGATCGAGCATCCTGAGATCATTTGCATCCCCATCAATGCACTGGAGGAGAGCTTCTCTGCCTCTGTCATTGCGGAGGAGGAGGGAGCTCGGGAGCTCCTCTCCTTTGCTGGCCAGGATTGGAACCGCCAGAGAGAAGCCTGCCTCAACGGCATCAAGAGCGCGAGAGGCTCCTCCCTCACGATCAGCAGCGAGAGAGGCCGTTGTATGGATGCCTGCCTGTCTCATGGCCAGGAGGCCAGAGCGTCCGTACACGGGAGCCTTGGCATAATCGTAGAGAGAAAGGAAGGGGACAGATGCGAGAGCCTCAGGGATGGTGCGGATGCCCTGAGGGATAGGAGCGCCGAACAGAGCGGAGAGAGCCTCTGCCTCCTCACGAGAGAGGCGAACAGAGAGCCAGGCCTCCTGCCATGGGAGTTCTTGAGTGCCATTAAGGCGGAGCGCGAAGGGGAGGCCGAGACGGCGGGCCTTGCGATAGGAGAGGCCAGCCGCCCATAGGAGGGAGAGAGCGAAGGCCTCACGATCAGCAAGGAGAGCAAGGGAGCGGCGAGCTCTGCAGGCTCCTACGCTCTGACTGATTCCCCCGTGGCCAGAGAAGGCGAGGCAAAGCTCCTGACAGGCCTCTGAGGCGAAGGGGCAAGCATTAAAGAGGAGAGCTCGAGCGGTGAGGCCTTCTCTGTCTGCCAGAGCGCGGATGCCAGGGAGCTCTCCTCTCACGGGAGAGGCATGAGAGCCAGGAGAGACGGCTCGAGCGAGGCCGCGAGAGGGGAGGAGATGGAGAATCGATGAGAAGGCGAGGCCGCTCCCTTTTGCGAGCTTTGCATTCGCGGAGCCTGACGTCAGAACAGAGTCTACGGAGAGCCCGAATCTAGAAAGGAGGGAGCGAACGCGCTCAGGAGCGCGAGGAGCGCGAGAGAGGCGAGCGGGAGCGAGAGGAGCCAGGAGAGCGGGAGCCATGAGAAGGAAGGAGAGAGGAGAGCGAACAGAGAGAAGGCCTCCCTATGGGGAGGCCAGGAGCTCAGGAGCGAGGGGAGCGGGAGAGCTTCTCAGCAGCATCGCAGGATGCAGCAGCAGCCAGAGCGAAGGATGCAGCAGCAGCAGAGGCGAACAGAGCGAAGGGAGCGGCGAAGGGAGCCGCTTCTCTAGCGGAGGGAGCCAGAGCAATGCGAGAGCCGTAGGTAGCGGTGCAGAGGCCGAACCCTACAGAGCCCGCGAACAGAGCGAGGGTAGGAGCGAGAGCGCGAACAGAGCGGAGCATGAGACAGAGAGCGAGAGGGAAGGAGAGCGGGAAGGAGAGCGGGAGGCCTCGCGGCCTCCCTTGAGAGATCAGAGAAGGGAGGAGCGGAGCGCCTGCCAGAGGCAGGCAACGCCGGCGTGATCGTAACGACCGCCGGAGCTCTGAGTGTTTGTGATGATCAGAGCGGAGATGAGATCAAGAGCCATGAGAGGGAAGCGAGAGAGCAAGGCGATCGCTCGCCTCATGCCAGAGACAATAGGCGATATAGAGGGGGAGGCCAGAGCCTCCCGCTCCTCTTGAAATATTTCGCAACAAACGACCGTCAGAGATCGGAGGAGGAGAGCTCCTCGAGATCAGAGAGAAAGGCCTCGATCGTGGGAGACGGCAGCCACCTAGCGAGCTCCTCGAGGAGAAAGGGGAGGCCAGAGGAGGCGAGGCCGAGCTCCTCCGCGCGATCGAGGAGCCGAGCTCGTAAGTAGGAAGGGAGAGCCATGAGAGAGCCTTAGGAGGAGAGATCAGCAGAGCGAACAGAGAGAGGGAGCTCGGCACCTAGTGGGATGCCATGGCGAAGGCGAAGGAGGGAGCGCCTCTCACGGAGGAGGCGCTCCTCTGCCTCTCCTGAGAGGCGAGGGAGGAGGCGCTCGATTGTGGCGAGGCGCCTCTCGAGAAAGGAGAGCATGGCAGAGCCTCAGGAGACGGGAGAGAACAGAAGGGAGAGGAGCTCCTCGAGCGCCTCCTCTCTGTCAGCTCGAGCCTCAGGAGAGAGCGAGGGGGAGGAGAGCTCCTCCTCGAGCTCGCGAGCAAACAGAGCGGCCTCACGACGAGAGGAGAAGGAGAAGCGAGGCCAGGAGAGATCAGAGGCGAGGAGTTCGTGAGTGGGAGCCATGGGAGCGAGAGCGAGAGAACAGAGAAGGAAGGAGAGGAGGGAGGCCTCCCTTGAGGGGAGGCCAGAGGCAGAGCCTCAGAGGAGGCCGAGACGAGATGCGCGGCGAAGGAGAGCGGAGCGGGAGGCCTTCGCCAGAGCGGGAGCTTTCTCTCCTGCCTCTGTCAGAGCCTCGATCAACAGAGCGCGAGGAGAGGAGGAGGAGAGAGGCTCTGGCAGAGCGGAGGCGAGGCGCTCGAGCGAGGAGGCTACAGAGCGAAGGAGAGGAGCGAGACGGCCTCGAGCCTGCCAGAGACGAGCGGTGAGAGCATGGCAGAGAGCCAGAGAGAACAGGAGCGCCTCGAGAGCCTGAGAGGCGATCGCCTCCCATGGGAGAGAGGAGAGCGCCTCGATCAAATCAGAGAGAGGAGGGAAGGAGGGAGAGGCAGAGCCTCTGAGAGAAGGGGAGAGCATGAGAGCCAGAGAACAGAGAGGAGGCCTCGCGGCCTTGCCAGAGACAATAGAAAGAAGGAGAGGAGGAGCCAGAGGCGCGGAGCCGTATTGTCACATCTCTTAACATCAGGATCATGATCATGATCAGAGCGGGATCGTGATCATGAGAGAGAGCGAGAGCCGATCATGATGAGGATCCCCATCAAAGCGCCATCGTGATCATGATCGTGATCAACCGAGAGTGTGATCATGATCAGTAGCGTGAATGATCATGATCATGGCCAGTATCTGCTACGGATACGTATCAGTATCAGTCAGGATATCAGCACACAGCCCTATGTCAGCGTCTCCTGACATGCGTGTATGCGCATATGCGTGTAGGCGCATAGAAGCATGAGCGAGGCCGAAAATGGGGGGCTGGGGCGGCTCCTAATATACCGCATTCTGCTTAGTCCCCATACCGTCTTTCGTTTAGTCCCCTTACCGCGTTTCAGTTTGTTTTCACCAGCCATGGCCATCAAAAGCCGCCTTTAGGGCGGCTTCTTCGCTGGCAAACGGTCCTCCTACAAAGCTTTCATCATCATCAGCATAGAAATACCAACCTTCAACAAGTTCTGTACCTTTGCAGCAATCTTCAGAGAAGAAATCTACGAGAATCATTTCATTACCTGCTGAAGCCTCTTCCACAGCCATTGCTCTTTGGTATCGGGACGCATCAGCTCGTAGCCATCGTGATCAATGATGGCATCACCAGCGCTGTCTATGTAACCTTCAACGTCCCTGCGCCAGATGCCCCTGCAAGAGCCTTGCTGGTCAAAGACGGCAATAATGTCTTCCCGATCCTCCATCGCTTGCCTGACGTGGAAGAGAAGGTCTCTCAAACGGGCCGCTTGGTAGCGGCCTCTAGTGGGAGGGAAATACGGGCCGTTGTCTTGATAAGTGGAAATGGTCAGCATGGTTCAGAAAGCAGGACGGTCAGGAAGGAAGTCAGGCTCTTCTTCAGCCTCGTGAACAATTTCTTTGAGCTGGTCAATAATACAGCGAATGGCATACGCTGCACCAGGCCCCACATTGTCTAATGCTTCGTCCATTGTTCTAATTTCATCATGCACGTCTTGAATAGTTTCAAAAGTCTTGAGGGCGTAAGGCACGCCCCATTCATCATCAACAATGAGAGAATAAGGCATTGTCATTTAAAGAGAGGGGAGAGGGCTGCGGGGGCAGCCCTTGACTGAGCTAGGCCAAGCTTCACGAGGCGAGGCTTTAACGACACTCAGTTGCCGGTAACGCTCCAATGAAGAAAAATTGGGCGAAGCGATACTATCACATTTGATCGCAGATGCCCATCAGTACTTCACCAACGTATTTCCTTGCTGCTTCAATGTGGCCAAAGGCTTCAGAGCGTTCATCACGAGCTTGATAGTAAGCATCAGGACCTTGCGGATAGAAATCTCGCCCGTTACACGTTGTAGAAGCAAAAGCTTCTAGGGCTTTGGTAAGGGCATCGTAGGCAGCAGCGTATTCATCACGGAGCGTGGTCTTGCCAGTGCCGTTGAGATGGAGAGTGGGAACAGTTGCCATTAGGGAGGTTGCGGAGGGTGAGGAGGATAAGGAGGGCTCAGCCGTGGATGATGCTGTTGAAATATTGTTCGGCCTCCCATTTCTGATCAAAAAGGCCGTAGCTGGTGTCGTGAAGCTGGAATTCAGTGATGCGTTCCCAGCCATAAGCTTCCCACTTCGTGGAACCATCTGCGCAGAGGAAAGGGCGAATGCCGTAGCCGCTGTGCTGTGCCTGACGGTCAGCTTCGAGACGGGCCTCGTAGGAAGGATAGTGCTTCATTGATTCGGAGGGGCATCGCTGCCTGAACTGAGAGAACAATACAGCAGAAAGGCCCTGTTTCCATGGCCTGTCACAAAACTTTACGAAGCGTGGAGGCTTTCAATGCGGAAGGGGCCGAGGCGGCCTATTCTTAATGCTTTTTCCTTAACAAATTGCTGGCTGTTAGTTTTAGTGTTTTTGATTTTGTATAAACCAGTTTCAGGAATAGCTTTGACAATAATATACTCCCCCCTCCATTGTTTAAAGCCAACGTCATACAAATCAACAATAGTACCAACGGAGAATTTCATGAGGACAACAGGCGCTTAATGTCACGCTCTACATTCTTCAATGCCCGCCAATCAGTGCAGCTTGTGCTGCAAACGAGAGTCTTGCCAGAAGAATGCTTAAACACGTAGTGCTTGTTCTTTCTATGAAGAACAAAGCCGTGTTGTTTAACAAGCTCAAACAATGCGCGTCTATTGTCCTTTAATGCCATTACAAGAAGCGCCAGATATCGTCTTGCATACTGTCAGCAAGCGTTAGGAAGAAAGCTTTTGTGCGCTTATTTGGTTGACTTGCTGGGGCATGCTGAGGGGCTTTATGAACAAGGGCCAGAAGCTTAGAGCGAGCAGCAGAACGATCATCACGAGAATAGCTTGATAAAGAATAGCCAGCATCTTTCACCATGCGAGAGATGGCACGCTGAGAGCGAGTTAGGAAGGGAGTGCAGGTCATTGTTCAGAAGGTGAGGGTTTGACCGTTAGCTTTGATGCTCAACACGCGCTCACAATCAAACGAGCGCCATGCACCTTCGCCTACATTGCGAGCAATGGTGAAATCACGGCAGCGAATGATTGAAGGCTTCTTTACGGCAGTGCCTGTGCCTTTGATTTCCTTAGTGTCACGAGGATTGAAGCAAAGGCTGCGAACAGAGCCGTCTGCTTTTACAAAGCGCACGTTCACAATGCTGCTACCAGCATTGAAGATGAAGCTTTTGATTTTGTCAGTTTTAGTCATTGGAGGAGCCATCGCTGGCAAAGGACTAGAGAAGGAAAGAGGCCCCCGAAGGGGCTCTCCCGCGTTCCCGAGGGAACAATAGAGCTACTGCACGGCGTTGTCAAGGGGATCAACCGGGAAGCCATTGGCAATGCGGCAATAGCGTTCTGGGTGGAGCTTGAGGCATTTTGTCAAGCCCTCTTGATTTGGCATTGCCTGAGGGGCGGCTACCAGAGCAAAGGCACCAAGCCCAAAGGCGAAGGTGACAAGCATGAAAGAAGCAAGGTTCTTAGCCATGATTTCAGAGGCGAGCGATACAGACGCGGGCAGTGCCTTGGCTGGGTGAAGCAATCTTTGAGAAGCTGCCATAGGACAAATCGATCATGCGTCCCCCGTAGTATGGGCCGCGATCAAGGATGGTCACCACAGTCTGCTTTCCATTGTCACGGTTCGTTACAAGGAGGCGTGTGCCAAATGGAAGCGATGGGTGGGCAGCAATGGAGCCGTAGGCATTGAATCGAGCACCACTGGCAGTGCGTTGTCCGTCGTAACCATCTCCAATGCCATAGTGCGAGGCGGTGCCGCATTGCCTTGCATGAGCAGGCGTTGGGAAAAGGGGAGCGAGGAGCAAGAGGGAAAGAAGAAATCGTGAAAGCATCAAGCTGGTGAAAAGAACTAGAGAGGCCCATCGCCATCGCTGGCGACAGTCTTACCATTGTGCCATGTCTGTCAAGGGGCTTGCTGGATGCTATGCTTATGGAGCAGTCGGTTCTAGAGGCTTAATTGCTTCTCCTGTCGCAAGGCGGGCCGTGAGGGTGGACACTTGACGGAAGTGTGGGCAATGCTGTATGGCTTTGCCAGGGAGCTAGTCATTCTCCTGAGAGGCACATTTCCCTTCTAGGCGAGGAGATTTCCCCTAGTTGTTGTTGGGTATCGGAGGCTGCGCAGAGAGAGGGGGCTTCGGCCCCCTTTCTTTGTGCCTATACATAGTTGGCCGACAGTAGGCTATAGAAGGCCAGCCGATTCTTTATGGAAAGGAAATTGTCTGTTGAGCAAGAGCGTGAACGTCTTGCACGATGGTTGAGAAATGGTGAGCAATATGATGATTGGGAATATGGAACAGAGCCTATTCCCGGAGACCATAGCTGGGCAAAAGAAAAGGCCCCATCAGGGACCTTTTAGATAGAGATAGTGACTACTGGGCTTCAAGCTCAGTAGTGATGACGAAATCATATTCCTCGTCAATGGCTTCAAGCTCGGTAGCAATTGCGAAAATTGCCTCACGGATCGCATCGTTTCTTGCTTCCATGCCGTGATCCCAGTCACGATTGCCCGTGTACACAAAGTAAACCCCAGGAGCAACTTGATCCGCAGCAGCACGAAGAACGGCAGCAGCACAGCGATAATCTTTTTCAAACGGACCATCGAGCCAGCCACAGTTATTCATATAGGCATCCAAAACTGCTTCTGCGGCGAGTGAAAGTTTAGTCATTGAGCAGTCCTCCATCAACGAGACCGTCGCACCATTCTTTGAATGGTGCTTCAATCTGAGCCATGGCTTTGTTGTCGATAGTTTCAGGCTTGCGGATCATGCTGAGTGCCAAGCCCAAAGCATCGCCAAGGCGATTCTCCAGCGTGTCCAGTGGCACAAACTTGTAGTCAGTCATAGATTTGCCTCCTGCTCCAGCCAGCGAGCGGCTGTATAACCGACTTCGTTCTCACGCATCCACATTGCCACCTCACGGATCGCGGCACGGGCCATAGAGCCTTGATCCTTGATGCTCTCCATTAAAGCATCTTCAACTCGCTCCACCAATCGATAATTAACAATTTGGTTTGAATCAGGAGTTGACTTTAAATTGAGTCCTAACTGGTCTTTGACTTGTTTCGCTTGATCAGGTGTCAACTTCAGCGGTTCGCTGATTTGATGGACCTTTGAGGCTTGGCGTTCAGCGGCTTCCAACGACTCGATCCGACTTATCAAAGCCGAAATGCTGGCGCTGGTTTCGACGATGTGTTTGTGAGCTGCAGCCTCCAGTGTTTCGACCCTGGCGCGGAGTTCGAGGATGCAGGACTCACCGGCAACGGTGGCGAATTTCTGCACATTTGCCCACTGTGCGGGGGTTGCTTTGTAGTCAGTCATCGAGTTGTTCCAGTGCGCGGCGGATGGTGTCCCAGTCCTTGGGTGACGGCCGCCATCCGTTCCCAGTAAAGAGCCTTCAGCTCCTCATCCGTCGGTGTGGAACAGCCTACGAGTACCCACTGCTTCCCATCCCACAGCTCAACAGGAGAGTTCTGAGGCTCGCCCTGCCACTTGAGCTCACCCACATGCGGTTCGTCAGTCATCAAGTTGCCTCAAAGTGAAATAGCTGAAAATTGAGTTAAACATGACGCCTATTTGTAAGTGGCTTAAGTGCCTCGATAGCGGCTCGGAGATGATTGGATGCTGTGTACACGTTGTCCACATCCCATCCCTTCACGGAGTCAGAGTAAAAAGACGGCAGATTTTCGTAGACAAGACGTAACTCAGTGATGAGTGTGTTCAGTTCGCTCTTGGCGTTCGCCCAGTTCATGTCAGTCATCGGGCAGGGCCTCCAGTGCGCGGAGAAGAATGTTGTAGTGGGCTGCGTCCAGTTCAGCGTCATCTAGAACTGCGATGGCCTGTTCCTTAAAGCTCGGCGGCTTGGGGCGGCGGTCAGCGCGGATTTCATCAACAAGTTCTGGATCGGCTTTGAGCCACTCACAGCACGCCTCCAGCTCTTGGTCTGCGCCCCATTGGGCGACAGCTATAAGAACGCGTTGATCAAACGGGCTAATCACAGAAACTGGGGCGCCGTACAGCTCTTCCAGCCACTGCTGCACCAGCTCCGGCGGTGGGGTGATGGGGAAGGAATGATTCTCAGTCATTTTCAATGCCGATAGCTTGTTTGTTGGCGTAGTCACTGTGCAAATACTGCCAGCGAAGAAGCGATGGAATGGAAGCTGGTTCAACGCCCATGTCTTCCAGCAGAAGTTCAAACCATTCTGCCATTGTGTCAATCACTTCCACCACCTGCTGATCATCGGCCCTCTTGTTAAGAGCCTCTCCCAGCATTTCCTGAAGCTTGGTAAATTTGCTCATGATTAAATGCCAGTGGCAGCACGGTAAAGCTTAAGGCACATATCCTCATGCTTTTGTTTCCATAGCTCTAAACGACCCTCCAGTTGCTGGAGAGAAAGCTGTCTGTTTAAGCGTTGAGGGCGCTCCCAATCAAGATCGGGATCGTTGTCATAATCACCATCAGTAAAGAAGGCCATGCTCACAAAGCTCCTTCTTTGATGGCACGTGCATAAGAAAGCAAATATTCTTCCAGATCTGCGCCAGTAGGAGCTTCTTCGACAAGGGCTTCATGGTCTTTCTTGTGGTGCTGCAGGGCTGCTTCAAATACGCGGCGAATGGCATCAAGAGCAAATTGTTGCACAGCATTAGGTTCTTCATCAGAAGCCTTTTCTAATGTGCAAATAAATTCTTGTAGTTCTTGAAGGCTGATATTGACATTGACCATGGGAGAGCCGAGGCTCATCACAAGATTGTTGCCATGAAAGGCGCTAATACCGCCTTCTTCGCCTAACCAATGATAGAACCTTGTAGTCATTGCTTTAAAGAGAAAGGGCATGCAAGCTCTCGCCCGCATGCCCAGTAGTATGCCGCCTTCAGCAGGACAGGTCAAGCGTTGTAACAATTCTTAACAGAGCCTGCCTTCTCCCTCAGTTCAAGCGTGGTGCGATACGCAGCCTTATGGCTTGGCAATGGCCTGTCCCGCCATTTGGTGGCAATGCAGTGGCAAGCGCCCATAGGCTCTAGCACGACATGCCTATTAGTCCTGTCAAGCAGAATTTGCAAGGCTTGGCGCTTCCGCTTGGACAGATTCGGCTCAGGCTCTTCAATGCCCACCCTTGCATAGTCTGCCAGCTCAGACAGATCGTCCAGCAAGTTGGTCGTTATTACGAAATGACGACCGCGATGCTGTGCTTTAGACCATGCAGGATGCACGTTTTCTGCTGCTAGAGCCTTGGCATCTTCCTGAAGCTCAGGAGGAAGCACAATGTGAACTGTGGGGGCCAGTGGTGTGCCTTCAACAATGAAGGAAGGCTGATGCGTGTCCATGAAAAATCAATGGAAAAGGAATTCACGGCTTTTGAAGATAACCAATGTATTGCCCCATATGCGACGAGGGAGCAATGCTTGAGCACCTAGGCTATTTTGCCAACTAATAGAAAGCGGGCCGAACCACATTGTTCCCCAGTCACTTGTGCAAATTAGACCAATGAAATCATTCATTGCAATTCCTCGGGAAGGTCTTCAGGAAGAGGCTTGATTTCTTCAATCAAAGCAATTTTAATATCGGGGCGCATTGCAAGCATAAAATGTTCAGCTTGTTTAGGAGACATTGCGCCCAAAGCAATAGTTTTACCTTCGGAAGTAGTTATCTTCCAAGTGCGACATGGAGTCATAAGCAATCTTCCTCGATGTGTTCAAGAATGGCTTGAGAGAGTTCCTCTTCCAGCATAATTTTCCAATCTTGATCACCGCCGAGACTTCCCACTTCACAAACAAGATGAAGACTGTCTGAAATGCGAGTGGCGTCCATCATGCAAGCCACTGCTTCTGGCATCTGACCAGTGGCAAACAAGTCTTCTGCTGCTTCCGTATGGGCTTCAAACCATTTACCAAGAGCAAACAGCGCCACTTGCCTGTAAACCTCGTCGCCGTAGCTCTCTAGGAGCTTCTCGATGCTCTGGTGGAGCTGAGGCGGAATGCCTACAGTGCCATGGTCAGCAAGGTGGGGAGCAATGGAAGCGGAGATAGCATCACGCTTGTTTTGCTTGGCTGCAGCAGCCTCTCGCAGGAAAGCTTCGGCAGTAGAGAAGGTGAAATCAGACAAGAGAGGAAGGCAACAATGACAGTGTGCCCACGCTAGCGGCGCTTGTCAATAGTCGTCTTTATTAATTGTTTGTAAAGGAATGGTCTCAGGCCATTCCTCTTTCTCTGGCTCTGCATCAAAACTAACTTCCGCCGATGCAGGCAAGGAATTCTTCCTGCGTTCTTCGGTGGCAGTGGCTTCTTTTTCTTTTGCAATGGTGGTGGAAAGATCTTTTAGGAATTTCCTGTAGGAATTGTCTTGTTGTGACTCTTGTTTGATTTCATTGAGACCCAGCAGCTTCGCCTGCTCAACAAGAGAATTCTTTGCCACGTTAAGGAACGATGCGTCGCCAGCACATTCTTCAATTTTGATCATCTCTTTACCTCCATCGTCACCGCCTTCCATCATTGTTATCACACGCTTCCTTTTGCTTTTCTCAAAGCTATCAAGAGCCAAATCTTTTAAGTCCATTTGCTCTTTCAAAAGACGTGCTCGATGCACGTCTTGATTCTTGAGAAT